>SDBT01000472.1_pt1 | contig 63559 bp, 48 predicted proteins | sample 2277101 | NCBI WGS metagenome assembly SDBT01 (sample SAMN10404973, study PRJNA504765) | marine sediment metagenome | isolation source: marine sediment core GS10_PC15, 103 cmbsf | place: Arctic Ocean: Southern Knipovich Ridge | collected 2010 | reverse complement strand
GTTGAGAAAAAACAAAGCATTGATAGATTGTTTTTATTCCCTTATGCAAGAACAATCCCAATGCATTTGACGATACTATTTGGCGGCATATTGATTATGATATCAGATGAAACTGGATCACAGGCAGTCATTATTTTTTTCCTTGTCCTAAAAACAGTAGCTGACGTCGTCATGCATGTAATAGAACATACGGGCTTTAGAGGAAAAAAATAAAATGTAATCCCGCCCTCTTTTTCTCTTATGATAGTTTAAATCATTGTAAACGAACTTATACTCTGGTCAACAATGGAGACATAGGTATCATATGCAGTTTGCGTTGCTACAAAGTGTATTTTAAAGAATGTTCCACTATTCGTCTCAACAAATATCATTTTTTCTTTTGAGGAAAAAACATCTTCTAATGTATAAACAAATTCATATGCATTCATACTGTTAATAGTTATTGCATTACTGGAAATCAATGAAAAATTTACGTAAATTCCATCATACATTTCAATACTTTCCTCAGCAGTACTCTGCAATGTTTCTCCAGATCCTAGCATAGTTGGTACACTGATCTCCAGATTTGGCGGTCCGTCTTCCATTGGACCATAGAATAGAACACTAACACCATATACATAGTCTTCCGAAATAGTCCAACCTTCAGGTGGATTCAGTCCAAAACCAAATTCTTCATTTGAATAATTTAGATCATTCAAAGAATCTTCTTCCAATTTATCTTCTTCGGTACATCCACTTAATCCTATAGCAATCATCGCCAGAGTCATTCCTATTATTAAGAATTGTTTTTTCATTTCCAGTTCCCCATGCTTTGAATTGCTTTTTCATTTATAAATCAATGTTTTTCTCTCTATCAGCGAATACGACTCTGTCTCAAAACTCAGATAATTTGCTGATTTACTAGAATTTTACAATATTTTTTTATCGAGAAGAACATTCTTCGATTAATACTTTTGAGACAAAGTCGAATACTTTCACCGACCTCTTTTCTAACTATATATACTAAAAACTACTTTGCAGGATTAACTCGACGTGAGATACGGGGGACATGCCAGCACCCCGGCCGGTCTGGCATTTCTGCCAATATTATCCTTCAGATTCATCCCATCCTCCTCTTCTTTTTTTCTTCCTCCACAAACGTTTTATATAAAGATCTGTTCAATATATTATAGTCATGGAGTAAGTGGTTTGAGGGAATGGCATATGGTATTAAGGACTTGTGGAGTTTGTAAAACTGAAATTGATCTGAATGATCATCAATCAGGACTTGTATTTGAAGATAAAATCTTTGTATGTACGGACTGCTGCCATAGCACATCCGAACATGATATGAACGAATGGTCGCAAAGCATCATGAAAGAATCTGAAAAAGGCATGCCTATCGCCCTCTGGCTGATACATGAACAAAACAAAGATAAACGTATGTTTTCAAAACAAAAATTTTAGATATTTTGATGATAAAAGCATAAGAACAGCATCAAAATCCTTTTTTATAGCTAATCTCATGCAGGAAGCGAATGTTTCTTATAAAACTCGGTGGAAGTGTTATTACAGGCAAAGGGAAAAAATATGCATTTAAAAAAGATGTAATGGATAGACTTTCTTCGGAAATTAAAAAAGCAGATAAAGAAATAATACTTATTCACGGTGCAGGATCCTTTGGTCATATTCTCGCAAAACAACATTCTCTCGACCAAGGATATAAAAACGATACTCAATTGCAAGGATTCTCTGATACACATGCAATGGTTCAGCAATTAAATTCACTTGTTCTTACATCACTACATGATCATGATATTGCTGCTGTTTCACTTCCACCACACGCAATACTACAACTTGATGATCATAAACCATCAACAATGGATTACAACATATTCAAAGAATATCTAAGCAAAGGATTCACACCAGTTACTTTTGGAGATGTCGTACTTGACAAAACCCTCAGTTTTTCCATATGTTCAGGGGATCTGCTTATGCAAACGCTTGCAGAATATTTCCAGCCAGAAAAAGTACTGTTTGTATTAGATGAAGACGGCATTTATACATCCAATCCAAAAACAGATAAGAACGCAGAATTCATAGAAAAAATGGCAATACTTGAACTAGAAAATCTGACAACAAGTGCAAATGATCACGCTGATGTCACAAAAGGAATGCAAGGAAAAATCGAAGCAATAAAAAATATATCCCAATTAGGTATAGATACAGTTCTCTTGAATGGCAATATAAATAATAGACTGTATGATACATTGGTTGGAAAAAAAACGAAAAACACGTTTGTCTATGGTGAAAAAAGATGAATCAAACAGAAGAACGAAAACGTGAACATGTACAAATATGTCTTGATGAAGATGTATCCGCACATCATAACTACTGGGATGATGTCAACCTCATCCATAATGCACTCCCTGAAATCAATGAAGATGGAATCGATCTGTCAACAGAACTCTTTGGAAAAATACTAGGAGCACCAATCGTCATCTCTGCCATTACTGGTGGATATGGTGAGGGAAAAAAAATCAATGAAAACCTTGCAGCTGCAGCAGAGAAATTTAAACTCGCTATGGGCGTTGGCTCTCAACGAGCTGCTCTTGAAAACTCAGATTTAAAAGAAACATATAGCGTCATAAATGAGTATGATATCCCGTTAAAGATTGCAAATATCGGCGCTTCTCAGATTGTTTTATGGGATAAAAAGGAAATACTTGAAAACACTGGAAAAATAGTTGAGATGATCGATGCAGATATTCTTGCTATCTGCCTCAACTTTTTACAGGAAGCTGTTCAGCCCGAAGGAGAAGTACATGCAAAAGGCTGTTTAGAAGCAATACATATGCTTTCAGAAGAGTTTAGCAGACCGATACTCATCAAAGAAAGCGGAGCTGGTATTTCATTTAAAGTTGCTGAAATGCTTAAAAACACAAATGCTGCAGGGATAGATGTGGGGGGATTGGGAGGCACCTCGTTTTCTGCTGTGGAATACTATCGTGCTAAAATAAAGGATGATAAATATAACATGCGTGAAGGGCAGATATTTTGGGATTGGGGAATACCTACACCAGCATCTATTCTTAAAGTTGGAAAGGCGACAGACTGGGAGCTACCTATTATTGCAACAGGAGGCATTCGAAACGGGCTGGATGCAACAAAAGCACTTGTGCTTGGGGCAAACGCTGCAGGTATTGCTCTTTCACTCTTAAAACCAGCAACAAAAGATAGCCGATCAACAATTTTAGAGCTTGATATGATCATCAAAGAACTGCGAACAGCCATGTTTTTAGTTGGAGCAGAAAACATTGAACAACTTACTAATGCAGAAGTAGTTTTCTCCGAAAATCTGAAGATGTGGGCGTGAATAATGAATCTGCAAAATGAATTAAAAAAAAGATCAGATGCCTTTAACAAGTATTGGCTGAAATATCTACGGGAAGGTAAACCTACCTCATTATATAACGCAGCACGGCATCTTCCCCTGGGTGGTGGAAAACGATTACGGCCGTTTCTTGTCATGCTTTCATGTGAAAGTGTTTCTGGCGAAGCAGAAAAAACATTGCCCTTTGGAGCGGCACTTGAATTAATGCATAATTTTACACTTGTCCATGACGACATCATGGATAAATCAAATCTAAGAAGAAACGTGCCGACGGTACACCTCAAATTTGGTGAACCTGCAGCAATACTTGCTGGAGATCTTCTTTTCGCCCGTTCATTTGAAGCAATGCATGATTTATCTGTTGAATGTTCGTTTTTTAAACAACTTGATAGATTGGTGATCCAATGCATTTTAAACATCTGCGAAGGACAGCAACTTGATGTAGAGTATGAACAAAGAGAAACCATCACTGAAGAAGAATATATCGATATGATCACCAGAAAAACAGCGGTGTTATTTAGACTTGCAGCGAGAGGTGGAGCGATGATTGGTGGTGGAAACGATAACGAGGTTTCTGCATTAACAGACTACGGACTTTATTTAGGTTTATCGTTTCAGATATGGGATGATTATCTTGATATGAGCAGTAATAAGGAAACACTTGGTAAAGATATAGGAAATGATATTAGAAACGGTAAAAAAACACTCATCGCAGTGCATTCATTGCAGAATGCAGCAGGTGAAAACAAACAGATACTTGATGAAGTTTTTGGTAACCGTAATGCTTCAGATGATGATGTAAACAGAGTTTTTACGCTTTTTAAAGAGATAGGATCAATAGATTATGCAAAAAAGACAGCGATAGAGTACAACAAAAAAGCAAAAAATGCTTTAAACGTTCTTAAAGATTCAGAGGCAAAAGAGCTATTATGTGATCTTGCTGATTATTCCATAAAACGAGAAAAATAATATGTCTACTGAAAAGATACAAAAGATAGCAAGAAAATACGCTCTTCAAAACGCTGTTCAGTTTAATGGCCCGGCAAATCCAAAGGCCGTTGCAGGAAAGGTTAATGCTGCTTTTAAGAATGAAGATGTTTCACCTAAAGAAATTTATCAAATTTCTGGTGCTGCATGTTCAGAGGTAAATAGTATTCCACTTGAAAAACAAATCTTAGAATTACAGCAAATTGCCCCTGAGCTACTCCATAAAGAGAAAAAAGAAAGAGACTTTTCGCTACCAAAGCTTCCTCATGCTGAGAAAGGAAAAGTAGTTACTCGTTTTCCACCTGAACCTAACGGTTATCTCCATATTGGACATGCAAAAGCAGCAATTGTCGATTATGAATACGCACAGATATATGATGGAAAATTTATACTCAGATTTGATGACACCAACCCTGAACATGCAGAACTTGAGTTTTACGAAGTACAAAAAGAAGACCTTCGATGGCTTGGTATAAAATGGGATAGGGAATATCACACTTCTGATAATTTAAAGACTCATTACAAGCTTGCAGAGCAACTAATCAATCAGGGAGGTGCATATATCTGCAAATGTACACCTGAAGTTATTAAGGATGGACGTTTTCATTCCAAGGCATGCAACTGCATAAAGAGAGGCAGCGATGAATCACTTGACATCTGGAAAGAGTTATTGTCCTCCGATGGACCTAAAGGTGCTATACTCCGTTTAAAAGTGGATATGAAAAGTGCTAATACTGCGATGCGTGATCCCACCCTCTTTCGAGTTATAGATAAAACACATCCGTTACAAGGAGATAAATATCGTGTATGGCCAACCTATGATTTCGCAGGAGCAATAGAAGACAGCATTAGTGGTGTAACTCATCCGTTTAGAACCAAAGAGTATGAACTTCGTGACCCTGTCTATTTTCATATACTTTCACTTTTAAATCTTCGAAAACCACATCTTATGGAGTTCTCCCGACTATCAATTGAGGGGATGCCTGTTTCAAAAAGAAAAATAAAACCACTTATTGAAAAAGGGCTTGTCTCCGGATATGATGATATACGACTTCCTACGCTGCGCGGACTGAAGAGGCGAGGGATTGTTCCTGAAGCAATCAGACAATTTGTGTTTTCACAGGGGATTTCAAAGGTCGAATCAACAGTAGATTTTAGTGTTGTTGAAGCATTTAATAGAAAAATACTCGATCCAAAAGTAAAAAGATATTTTTTTGTTTCTGATCCAGTAAAACTTACTGTAGAGGATGCACCAAAAAGAAACATTACAATAAAGCTGCATCCAACAAATGATCTGGGAGCGCGTCGTGTTGAGACAGATTCTGTCTTTTTCGTTCAAAAAGAAGACATACAGAATATGAAGACCGGTGATATTTTCCGATTAAAGAGTCTTTATAACGTGAAGATCGAAGATACTGGTGATGAAAAATCTGGAAGATTTGCAGGCGAAGAACTTATTTCTGATACTGCAAAAATCCAATGGACAACAAAAGACTATATAGAGATGAAAATTTATGTTCCCAGGCCACTTTTTAATAAAGATAGCTACAACCAAAAAAGTCTTGCGGAATTGCACGGATATGCAGAAAAAGCAGTTTCAGATATATCTGATGGAGAGATTATTCAATTTGAACGAGTTGGCTTTGTAAGAATTGAAAAGCAACAGGAAAAAATCGTTGGATATTTTACACATAAGTAAAACCAATTTGAATAGTATATACCTTGGAATTTATATGGAGGTAATGATTTGAGAACTAAGATTTCGTCGATCGGGTTTTTTCTTATCCTGTTATTCCTTGTTTTTAACGGGTGTGTTGAGAAACAAGTTGATGGGTCTAGGACTTTTTATGTAGACAACGCTGGTGGAAATGAATATACAACTATCCAGGCTGCTATAAATGCAGCATCGCCAGGTGATACCATTGCTGTAAATGAGGGAACCTATGAAGAAATCCTTTCTATCGACAAAAAACTCCACATCATTGGAGATAGTAAAGATTCAACTATCATACAAAACAAAAATACATCTAAAAAAATTGTAATATCTATCAGTGCAGATGCCTGCGTAATAGAAAAATTCTCGATCATAGGACCCAAAGTCCAAACAGATATTATTGGCATTTGGGTGAACTCATCACATAACATAATATCACAAATTCACATATCAACAACAGACAAAGCAATTCTCCTTGATGAAGACACGCAAAATAATACTATTACCTCTATCAATGCTACACAAAATAACTATGGAATTTTTGTGCAGTGGTCAGATAAAAACTTCATCTCAGAAAACGCATTCACCTCAAATAATCTCTACGGTGTCTATCTCCATAACTCAAATAACAATATCCTCTCAGAAAATACAGTAATTGACTGTGGCACACAGGTATGCGTATAAAAGGATCAGATTACCAGCAAGTCTATGATAACATCTTCATCGATAATAAAAGAGGTGTGTGGACATGTTGTGGTGCAGGAAACAATAGAATATATCATAATAATTTTTTCCAAAATGAAGAACATGCAAGAGATGACATAAGAAATAAATGGGACAACGATGGTATTGGTAATTATTGGGATGACTATATTGAAAAATATCCTGATGCAGCGCAAATCGATGGCATTTGGGATACTCCTTATAATATTACTAGTCCTTACATAGATGATGGTATTTTTGATAGATATCCTCTGGTAAATCCAATATAGAATGTCATCGTATTCATCTTTTCAGATGATGGTAACGATGGATAAGTAAAGTTTTTAAACATTTTTATATTTATAATTAATGCACGGATGCAAATAACAGGTTGGGATGAGAAATGCATGTTAGAAATAAATTAATCGCGATTTTAATTATGTTAGCTATTTTTACCATTATAGATAATGTAGCTGCGGCTTCTCCGTTTAGACCTGGTACTACCATGATTTCGTTTACTGTTATCATTGTCGCAATTGCAGTCATTATCGGTTTTCTTCTCTTTCATGGTGGTGTAAAATATGTGACAGCAGACAACGTCCTTGATACAGAAATACGAAAACATCTCTACGACTATATTGATGGTTTCCCTGGGTCACATCTGAGAGAAATAGCAAGAGAACTTGATTTAAAACCCAGTAATGCAGCATGGCATCTGCGTAAACTAGAACAGACAAATCTTGTGCGAAGTAGATTCATCGGTGGAAAAAAAGTCTATTACCTCGTTGAAGGTGGTATGGAAGTAAGAAAACAAGCAATAGCCGAATCAATACTGAAAAACAATAACGCCCGAGAAATCATGCAATACCTACAAACACATCCAGGCAAACATCTTCTTGAAATCGCACATGCACTCAATCTTAATCATCATGTCGTAAAATGGCATATTAAAAAAATGTATATGGCAGAACTTGTCGAAGGAGATACAAGCAACTCTGCATATCCAGTGTATTATCCAACAGAAATCGGAATGGAAGCATTAGAAAATATTACTGACTACATTAAAAAATCAGCAGCTTAAACTCTACCGACATCGACGACTTCAACATTATCGACTTTTTCAATGCCTGAAAGAATTTCAACTATCGGGTCAAGTCCCCCTTCTGAATCAGGAACCATAACAGTGACATCAACTCCTTTGAGCCCAAAAGCAATCTCTCTCACTTCAACTTTCCCAAGCGTTACCGGTTTTTTTACTACAACCTTTATTTCATCAAGAATTTTTTGAATTTCATCATCAGTTAAGACGCCATCTGGCATCAAACGAATCAATGCTATTACCTCGCCCATATATTTCACTCCTATGGTCCTGTAAATCCGCATTTCGGACATTTGTATTGTATGCTTTGTTCCCTACAGCTCACACATCTTCCAATGACTTCACTGCATGTTGGACATTGAAACGTTGTCGAACCCTGCTCAAGCAGTCCTTTCCCGCATGTAACGCATTTCTCAGCTCTTTTCATAGAATCTGCTGAATAACATATCTATTATTAAAATGTAACCCCTTATGTCTCCTTAAAACATTTATTTTTTCTTTTTAATTGAATCAAGTGAAAACGATGCAACAGACTTGAATATTTTATATTGAAAAAATGCTCCTGCTATGAGATTCATATGATAGGTGATAAGTCGAAATAAGAGGACAAAAACACCAATAAGCGACGAACCAATTAGTACTGTGTAAAGCCCACCAACACCTAGTTCTGCCGTACCCGAACTTCCAGGGGTAGTCGGCATCATAATTATCACAAGAAGCAATACTTGTGCGGCATATGATTCAATAAAAAAAGGTGGCAGCCCCAGTCCTAAAAGAAGCATAGATGGAATCATAAATCCAGTTGACCAATACAAAACAGTGAGAACCCCTGCAAAAATAAACGCTTTTTTACCTTCACTAAGAAAAAACACCATACTGTTATGAAAGTTATCAACCTCTGTATTTATCCTATCGATTATTTTACTTCCTCTCTCTTTCTTTTTCGAAAACCGACTTAATTTATTGTTTATATAAATCAAAAAAGACTTGGTTTTCTTAGGGTTTTTTATTGCATACGCAAATAAAAATACAACGACAATAAAAAACGCAACTCCAATAAGTAATCCGATTTGAATAAAACCAATATCGATAACGTCTCTGATTACAAAAAACGCAAAGGGAACGCACACGAGAATAAACAATGCATCAATTAATCGTTCACCAAGAACAGATGCCGTTGCAGATCCAAGACTTAGACCATTCTTATTTAATAGATAAATCCGCACAGGTTCTCCCCCAGCCATTGATGGAGTAATTCCTGCGAGAAAAAGATTTGCAATGACAATTTTTGTGGAATTCCACAAACTCATATGGACGTTTTTATCAATAGCATTACTCAGAACCTTAAGTCGCATACCCCATAAAACCCACGTAATGATATTTAATAAAATAGCAACTGCAAAAAACTCATATCGTATCGATACAGATGATAAATACTCAAACGTTGATGCATCTATTGTAAAAATTAAAATAAGAAAAATAATCGAGATGCTAAGAATGATACTAAGAATAATGGGAATCTTCATAGTCTTTGGTTTTTTTTCTGTACCTGCCACAAAGCGTTATTTTATGAATGATTTATGTTACTTGTGGTCACCCAGAAAGCCAAGATTGTAATCTATTTCGACAGGGATATTCATTTATTCATATGAAGTAATATTTCAAATTTTCCTTTGAATATTCCTCCATGTGTCCAATTTGTAGCAAGTGTTTGATCGACTGCGGTAAAATCATCAGCTAAAACTACATCTCTAAAATCACCTATAATACTAAAACCATCAAAAGACAACTTCCCATCAACTCTTTTTTTAGATTTAGATCCCACAACAGGGAAAAACGTATGATCAACAGAGAGATCATGACCTAACACCTTAATAATAACTGGATCAAAAGAAATACACAAATCATTCCCTTTTTTTGTCACAAAAATTGCATATTCAATCCTGTGCATATCTGTCTTACAAAAACCATATGCTGAATTTTTATCTACTGAAATATCCCAATCCTTGATATATTTCTCAAAAGAATCAATTCTAACATGTTCATCTTTTTTTGGTTCATGCACACCTTTTAAAAAATATTCCAAATCAAAGATTTCCAACAGAAACCGTCCATACGGTCCTCGTACATGTTTTTTAATGAATCTTTTAAACCTATTTTTTAAGGAATAGACATTTGGAAATGAAAACGAAATACCATATTCATTAAGCTTCCCATTTTTAAGAAAAACAACTTTACACTTAGCAACATCAAATCTCAACATTTCCTTTTTATCATACAAAATAACAAGGATGTCTTGTTTTTTCTTAAGTGTAATTTTATTATCAGCTGCTTTGATTTTTTCATCATATTTCCTAATTTTTAATGGAAAAAACTGCGTTGAGGCATTCATAAGTTCTACCGTTGCAAACGTCTGATCCATAGGAAGACGTTGCAGTTTTTCAAGAAAATTTGGAAATACTCCTTCGCAAAGACCCCCATTTTTAGACACCCACTTTATAGCCTCTTTATAGACTGCCTCTGCAATTTGTTTCCAAAGTTTATTTTTTGTAATATTAAAGAGCCTGAGATAGGTTGATACAACCCAGACACTTTCATAAGGAGAGAGCCGTGGAGTAATTGAAAAGGATATCGGATGAAAACCGTATTTTAACTTCAGATTTTCTGTATCATAAAAATATATCCAAGAAAGCGTATACCAAGCATATAGTATGGCATTATTACAATAACTTTCATCTTTCGTAAGTTCATATGCGTCAAGAAATGCATCAATAATACTTACAGCAGAAAACGCTTCAGCTTCATTAATTCCAATATCACGTAATCCATTGTAGCAGATAGGATACTCATTTTCTAAATAACGTAATGCATGTAACGCAGCGTCTTTCATGGATTCATCATTAAATCTCTGATACCCTTCAAGAAGAGCACGAATGCACTCAGCAGTTCCACCATGTGTTTCGTACATATCCATCTTTTCAGATCGAAATCGCATGATGCCTTCTTGACGAAGCGCCATAGGCCATGAACCGTTTTTGTTTTGTGTCGACAATATATAATCAAGTGATTTTTTAACCAAATCTTCTAATTTTTTATCTTCACAATATTCAAGATACTTGAGGAGATGATATGAGATAGTACCCTGCCCTCCAGGATATCCACCATACCCACAGTCCATATAGAAAAAACCGTTTAGCCCATTCTTTGTAAGATTTGTCATATTGTACCAAACGATACCTTTTCCTCTTTTCAGACTATTTTTATAAAGTTTTGGATTTGTGAACAAATTCCTCAGTTCTTTACTCCACGTAAGAAACTGTTCATCTTTGTTTTGTCTCTGCCACTTTGTAAAGTAATGCAATCGTACTGCCTCATATGAAAGGAGGGAATAGCTTGAATGAACAAAAGTAAATCCAGGCATCTCTCGCCAGGGTAGTTGTAGAAAAGAGCCAGTCAGATGATCATATGATCTAAAAAGTGCCTGTTTCCCATGATCAAACATCTCTTCAGCAGATTCAATTTTAACTTGTTTCGGCATCTTTTTTTCAACATATGTCTGTACCGCATCAGTCCATTCTTTGAATTTTCTTATTTTTACAAAAAATTGAAACGAATCATCTAGTTTTAAATCTAGAGAAATCTTCTTTTTTTTGCCTATTCCAAGCCAAGCATACTCTTTTTCCCTTAGATAAAACTCGTTGAAGAGATAAAACGATATGATATAATTCTCCTTATCTTCCGATAATGAAATAAAAGGAATCATTTCCTGTCCATTAGACCGGATTACAGGATCAAACTCAATACAAACACATTCACCCTGAAACTGTAAGATAACAATAGGCATCTTTACGTAATACAGAGACCGACAGAGCGAACCGTTATATCTTTTATCAAGAATTTTTGTTGTATAATATGTAGAAAAAGGGTAGGGAAGTGAGATATCTTGCTCAAGAGAAAAACCCTTTTTTGAATACCACATTCCACCGATAAATGCATAACATAAAGGCTTTTTTTGTATCTTAATTGTTTTAAGATTAAACACTTCAGCATTGGAACTTACTGTATATACATCGTTTTTAATTGATAGTTCTTTTCCAAATGATTCTTCAACATTCATGCCAACACAGATAACACATTTCTTCTAATAAAAATAGGTATCGCTCCATGTATTATATGCATTGCCGATATGTCAACTCTAGAGAAGACTTTCATAGAGTTTTATGATACGTTTGATCACAACAGAAATATTTTTTTCAACAGTAAGATTCTTCGCTGATTCTACCAGTTTTTTTGCTTTTTCCGGATGATTGATAAGAGTAGTAATCGCTTCTACATATTCTTCTGTCGTCTCTGCCTTAATACATTGCTCTTTATCTTCCACCCAACTCAGGCCCTCGACTTTACTAGTAATTATTGGAAGATCAGAACACGTTGCCTCTAAAATAACGAGACCTTCTGTTTCAATCATGGTGGGAAACAAGAAGATATCCATGCCTGAATAAGCTGCCTGAATATCATCGACATATCCTGTTATTAAAAGATTTTTTGGATGATTAATTTTCAACTTTTCAAGATATTTATAGTCTTTAAGCAGATGACCATAAACATTTTCACCTATCCAAATAAACTTCACATCAGAAAGTTGTTCTGCTAGATCAACAACAACATCTAACCCTTTTCTTTTCGAAGGAATCCCCACACAACCAATAACTGTTTCTTTATCTTTGATATTATAATCTCTTCGGAATATTTCTCGTTTTTTTTGTGATCTACTGAATTTATATGTATGTATGCCGTTGCTTTCAACTACAATTTTGCTTTTTACCCCCATCTTTTTGACACGGTTTTTTGCAAATTCAGAAGGACAAATCAAAAGATCTGCCTGATTATACACAAAAGTAAGATATTTTTCAAATAAACCTTGGATATATGTCCCCCCACGATATAAAAGACTCATCTCATCAGGTACGGTATGGGTTGTAAAAATAACAGGTTTTTTCTCACGAATAGCCTTAACTAGAGATAAAGGCCCAAAGGAATGAATGTGGAGAATATCGTAATCTTTTTTTGCGTTTACAACTACTTCAACTCCTTCTTTTTCAAGTCCTTCGATAAGACCTTTATAACCAGTAACTATCCCTGTCGTTTTTATATTTGTAAGTTCAATTTCAGTAAATATATTAATCTTCATTGCAGATGTTTCTCTCCAATATTCTTTTTTTATTATAAGATGATATTTTAGAAACAATTTATGTTACTTGCGGTCAAAATTTGAAAAGGCAGTAAAAAACCTTATGTGCAATCAAATATTACGCCATAAGATACATTGGTAACCCATGAAGAGACTACCGCTACAGAAATATCTAACAACTGCGCGTTACGCATTTTCAAATTATATGGCACATGATAACATTTATCCATTTTATGCTTCATTTAAAGTAACTCATAAATGTTCTCTAAAATGCAGCTTCTGTAATGTATGGATGGAAAAAACTAAAGATCTCTCAAAAAAAGATGTCTTTAAAGTGTTCGATACAATCGGTAACTCAAGCATTATCCTTGTTAGCATCGAAGGTGGAGATCCTTTGATGAGAAAAGACCTGGGAGAAATCCTTAAGTATGCCTATGCAAAACCTTTCTATCTCTTTTTCACAACAAATGGAGATCTCCTTGATAAAAAACCAATGAAGGAATATGGCAAACACATTGATTATCTTCATATAAGTATTGATGAAGAGCATGGTAATTTAGATTATTTTGAAAGACTTGAAGAATTTCAAAGTTATGGCCCTGAAATATGCATTCAGACGGTTGTCACAAAAGATACACTTGATATAATAGAGGATAAAGTAAAACAAGTATACAAAGTTGGTGCAAGAATAGTTGTGATGCCTGCAACTCATTTAGATGGAACAGATGATTTCTATCCTGATACTAAGAAATTCAGGGAGGAAATACTCAGACTTAAAAGGAAATATATAAACACAGTAACGACACCGAAAGGATATCTCGATAATATTAATAAAGCACATGGATGCTCAGCATCTTCTGTAATAATCGACTCTGATGGAGAGTTGTTTTATCCATGCAGAACCATCGGCACAAGACTTTTTAATTTCACCAATGGATCATTTATGGAGTTTCTCAAGACAAATGAGGCAGAAAAGGCAAGACAAGATATGGAAAACTGCAGCCGTAGTTGTGGCTGGTATCAATATTTTGCAACGGATGTGTTTTCATCACCTGCATCAATTCTTTCTTCGATGAGTCCCTATCTTTTCAAATAAACAAGGCTAATGGTAGTTGTTTGATGATTCAAATATGTAGAAATTCAAAAAGACGTTGGATTTTGAATGTTATTGAGCGTGTTTATTATTGGTTTGTTTTTCGAATGTTTTTGGAGTAATCTGTAATTAGTTTAGATCGGTGGAGGTGTTGTTTTTTGAACAGCGATGTATGATATTTAAGCGGAAGAGAATGTGTTGGAGGTTCATCAGTAACATTTGCTAATAAACATTTATATACTATGCTATCCTATAGAATCTACTTGGGAGAAATATATGGGGATTAATAAAAATATGAAAAAAGGAATTGCTTCATTTGTAGTTATCCTGTTTTTTGTATCTAGTTTTTCTGCTATTGCGATGAAAGGTTCTGTAAAAAATAATGTTGGGCAGATAACCGTTACTGAAATTCATCAAGAGAAACAATATTTATCCATGCCTAAACAAGATGTTAAGGAAGTACCTTTGAAACAAGTAAAGGTGCCAATGATTTTTAATTATGACCATTTTGTATTTGATGGGATTCATCCTGGTTTTGGAAGAGCTGAATCTGGCATGCAGATGGCTGCATATAGAGATGAGGACTTTGGACAGGTAATCTGGACATTTTCAGCAGACGATGGTGAGACATATGATGCTGGTGTCTATTATGATACAAATAGTGATTATCCATCAATAAAACTCTGGAATGGAGATCGTTTCTTTGGGACAATGTTGCCAGATTATGAGGATTCATCCGGTGCTGCAGCATATGTCTTTGAATGTACTGATCCAAGCGATACTGGTACCTATACATTGCTCTATTGGGATTGGTCAGCAAATGGATGGTCTGACTTTAATGATATTGAAATAGCTGTAGATGATTCAGCGGAAGCCTGGGAATGGGGTTTTCTTTCAATTGTTGCCGATTCAACATATACCTCTCCACCAGCTAATAATGGAGCATATATTTGTTATCAGACATCTGAAGCAGGACAAGGAGGCATAGGCGAGTTAATTTATACAAATTGTGACCATACTGATGCTGCAATTGACCCAGTAACAGCTAAGACCTATGCAGTTTATGATCGTGATATTGGTGGAGGCACCTGGGGACTTCTTATCAGAAATGATCTTTTCACAAACTGGGATGGAGCAACGACTTATTATGAAATATCTGGAGCCGGCAACCTTAAAAACCCAGCAGTTTCAGCAAATGATGGCAACATGGTTCTTCTTGCAGAAACAGATGAGAACGGAAACAAAGATATTATCTGTCTATATGGAAATGCTGCATCTCCCTCAACAAGCTTTGTTGCAGATTCAGGTGATGATGAAATATATTCTGATGTCCGATACAGGGAGGGTTCAACATTTATTTGTACATTCTTTAAGAACGATTGTTTGTATGCATCAAAGACTATTGATGCTGGAGCTACTTGGTGTGACCCTGTATTAATTTCTGATAATGTTGTGGTTGAATATAAAGCATCTGATCTTGGTGAAAAAGCAGTAAAATTAATGTATGAAGGAGAGGGTGGAGTTCATATTACAGATGTTTTTCCAAATCAATTACCAGATGCACCTATGATTTCTGGAGAATTAAATGGGAAGGTAAGAAAATCATATGATTATACATTTGAATCCTCTGACCCTGAGGGGCAGGATATCTGGTATTACATTGACTGGGGAGATAATTCATCTGAGGATTGGATTGGTCCATTTGATTCTGGTGAGGAAATCATTGTTAATCACACGTGGGATAAATGGGGAAGATACTTGATTAAAGCAAAAGTAAAAGATACTTTTAATGGTGAAAGTGATTGGAGTTATCTTGAAATTATTATGCCTGTAAACCAACTAGTACAATATCCTATGTTTCATTGGTTTTTAGAACGATTTCCAAATGCATTTCCGATAATGAGACACCTACTAGGTTTTTAGTAACAATGCCGGTAAACCAACACACCTATTCATTTCCATTACTTCAACGACTACTTGAGCGGTTTCTATGGGTGTTTTCAACTACCTAAAATATTCTTCAATATATGTCCAATTAACCTCATATATTTCTGCCCAAGATTCTTCCCCTGTATCTGGATTTAGTGTTGCAATTCTATAGATAAGCTCAAATGGTTGATATGAAAATTTTTCATATGATTCACTCGTCATATAGAATATTTCCCCAAAACCAACATGTACTACTCTTTCTGTTAATATGTCATCGATGAGTACATGGGTGATTCTACTATAGTTTTTCCCGATTCCTTCAAGTTCAAACAGACAATCAACAAAATCATCTACAACCCAAATGATACTTGCCTCGTCAAGTGTCGTGTTAAATCCAACCGCCTCTCCAACTCGTGCAAGACGATGATCTGAAGCAATAACTGTTCTGTTTTTGTCTAGATTCTCTTCCATCCAATCAATAGATGCCAGATCCTCTTCTGTTATCACCTCATAAGAAGCATTAAGTGCTACATGAGACGGATACACGGAGATTGCATTTGCAGTAACAAGAATGAGGACGACGGCAAGGTAGAGGATATTGCGTTTTTGCAAAAGACTTGATTTTTTAAAGAAATAAATCGCGGGTTTTTTAGCAGTACGAAACTTTCCGGTAATACTCGAGATTTTTTCATAACGTATATTCAAAAAAATTGCACTGATCCCATAAATCGAAATAATACTTAATGGCGCCATCATGTATTCAAGATGTCTATGAGGAAAGAGTGCAGTGCTGTTTGTCACAATGCTAAATACAAAGGAAAAAACTATTGCAAGAAGCCACCCTCTGATGAAATTTCCGTTTTTTTCAAGTCCCATATATCGAAAACCGGCAATGGCAAAGGCAAAAACCAGGAGCAGCGGTATTGAATAAAGAATTGATAAGGGGGTGAAGGCAAAGTTTGTCCAAGGAAGCTTCGCAAAAGTAAAAAACAGCATAGCCGAAAGGAAAATGATCATTGTCAAAGAAAACTTAAGGATAGCTGATTTAACAGAAGGTTCTTTTCTTTTGGTAAAGAGATTAAGTTTTCTCTTCAGCCAAATCATGCCAAACATTAAAAAAAACCCGAGATAAAAAAGAAGTAATATAGAATTGGAACCAATCTGAATAGATCCAAGTTTAATCCCACTTTTCATAAAACTTTCATAGACGGGTCTGGCAACAATGGCCCAATATGAAAAAATAAGCCCACTTGCTGCAAGTATGTAGACAATATCTTTTTTTAATGAAGCTGTCCACTCCCTGATACTTGCATTTTCAACAAAGACAATCATTATTAAAGAGATGAGGTAAAAATACGTTGTCAGATGATGAGACATAACAAGCAAAATTGTTGAAATAGATAGGGGAATAATGTATCGCGCATCCTGTCGATATTTTATAAAAAGATACAGTGAAAGCATCATGAAAAAATGACCGACAGTAAGTGGCGAGGCATGGCTTGTCTGATAGACATGAAAAGGCATAACTGCAAACACAAGCATTGAGAGAAGCGCCTTTTTTTTATCACCAATGAGTTCATAGATGACAAAGTAAAAAATAAGTACAGAAAGACCACCAAAAATAGGTGCGATTTTCGGCATAATTGTAAGTACATCAATTCCTGTAAGCCAATGCATGCCTCCGGTGATGGCGTATAATACGGGGAAATATTGATAGGAGTTTCCCCATCCACTATATGGGTTGAATAGATCCTGATTTTCTACAAATGAGTTGGTAAGCCCATAATATATTCCAAAATCACAACCCCATGCAGCATTAGTCCATGCGGGAATAGATCGTATAATTATTGCTAGAGCGGTCACTATGATGATCCAGAAATACCAATTTTTCACAATCTCCCGAGGTTTAAGTACCACCCTCAACATCTCTCACCGAATTAAAATAAATGAATATGGCAGTAATATATATTATTTTTCATTATATTTATTATTTAAAAAATGATGTGCATTTAACACAGTACATTTAGGATGTTTTCTACTGTTTTGTTTACATCACAAGTTCTTGTTATCCCCGTTGTTTTTTTCGCAATGTCAACATCTCTTTTTATGTTTACTTCATCTTGTTTTACTGAATAAAACGTGCCTAGCGTGTTATGATACTCGCTGAGATATTCTTGTTCAATTTGACCAGGTGTTGGAATAAGCAGTGCTTTTGCACCGATTACTCCAAGGTCCATTATTGTAGAATACCCAGAGCGAGCAATGACTAATTTTGATCTGTTTAGAAGATCTTCTCTCTTTTCTTTTGTGAGAAACGAATAAGTGATAATTTTTTCTTTCTTTATCTCGGATGTCTTTTCTGCCTTTCCTAAAGTCATCACAATATTGCCTGTGAGATCCTGAATCTGTGATGATATTTTTTCCTCGAGCATACTTCTCTGCGGTTCAGGACCAGAGATTGATATCAAATAATCCACATCTTTCTTACACGTTTTTTTAGAAAAATCAGAGAGAGCACCGACATAATGAAGCATATTTTCATCAATTTTCCTCAGGTTATGCGACAAGTCACCAGAGAAACTATTATCCTTATAATCAGGTACTATTACCCCTGAAAATCTTTTGAAAAAAAACTTATTAAAAATTTCACTACCCGTCTCAAACATTTTTATCCTGAGAGGATTCATAATACGGATCTGATGAGAGATAAAAAAAGAAGGAATCTTCTTGCTATACATGTCATATCTGCCATCAGAAACGATGAGATCATATTTCTTCTTTTCAATGAGTCTGTTAAGCTTAATGAGACCTGATTCTATTCTTTTGATAAAGAGCGGCCAATATATCATGCTTTTTGCCATAAACTGCCTTGCATTTTCTGAAAGAAGCATCGGATAATCAACAATATCAACATACGAAACATTGTCTCCTAGCTCCTTTTTTAATAAATCAAGAGACCGACCACTTGATATGATTGTGAGGCTGTTGTTTTCATTCATCAACTTTCTGATTACTGGTAACGATCGTGTTGAATGTCCAAGTCCCCATGAGCAGACTGCATATATGATTTCCATCGTAATTTTCGTATTAAACCAGACGTTAAATAACTAACTGGATGGCATCTTTTTATATGCGAAGATGTATTTGCATGAGGTAGTATGAACTTTAAACAAAAACTTGCTGATGTCTCTCATAATAACAACAGCCTAGTTTGCGTCGGTCTTGATATTGACAAAGAAAAAATGCCTAGGTTTATATTTGAAACAAGTAAACATCCATATTATGAGTTCAACAAATCAATTATTGACTCCACTAAAGATCTTGTTTGTGCATACAAGCTAAACATGGCTTTTTATGAAGTTTTAGGGTCAGATGGTATTGAGTTGCTGAAAAAAACAATAGAGCACATTCCAAAAGATGTTGTCATTATTTTAGATGGAAAACGCAACGATATCGGAAACACTGCACATAAATATGCACAGACATTATTTGAAACATTGCATGCTGATGCAATAACCATCAATCCATATCTAGGAAAAGATGGAATAACCCCGTTTTTAGAATATAAAGATAAATGTAGTTTCATTCTCTGCCGAACATCAAATACTTCAGCAGGTGATTTCCAAGACCTTATCGTATCGAAAAACCCTCTTTACCAAGTTGTCGCCAAAAAAATAAAAGAATGGAATGAAAACGACAATTGCGGTGCAGTTGTCGGTGCGACATACCCGGAGGAATTAAAGACAATACGACGTATTCTTGGTGACGAGATGCCGATTCTTATCCCCGGAATTGGAAAGCAAGGTGGAGATGTTAAAAAAACAATAAAAAATGGGACAAATTCCAAAGGAAAAATGGCAATTATTAACTCATCTCGCGGGATAATTTTTGCAGGAGATGGTAAAGATTTTGCAGAAGCCTCTCGAAAAAAAACAGTATCTCTTCGAAATGAAATTAACAGATTTCGATAAATTTGTACGAAACGTTAATTAAGTGTTTTTATTATGTTATTTTTTACCTTGATTCGAAGAGCTCCATGAATCAATGATTGGAAATGCAAGATCAAGGTGACAAATTGATATCGGTAAAAGGGTCCCTCTTCGATCGAACCGACGTAATGTCAAGATGTGAAAAAGAGGACAACCACGATGTCAAACAATAGTCGCGATATATGTTGTCGTTTCACTTCACTGCTGCTTTACCGAAGTGATTCTGCAGCTACACCCAGCACCTTTATGTTGTTGGGTGACAGCGACAAAAAACTATAGGTAAATGTACAATAAGAGAATGATGCAGCCTCTTAAATGTTAATTAATGACTATATTCTTTCATTTATAGTGCAAAAAACTGCATTATTAATAATACATGTGTAAATGTAACATATTTCATCACTTTTTAGATACTATTATAACCTAATATGCTATGTTCTAGGTTGTAAGAATTTGATGTAAATCTATAATTTACAATAATTAAATTACGTATTAAAATCTTGAAAATTAAGAATGAGAAAACTAATTTACAATCGTTAAAATGTACTCTTAAAAAAACGAAAGATTTAAGGGTGAACAAGAGTTCTGCGATTTAAGGTTTGCTCTGCGCAATATAAAAAATGATGCTAATGTAGGGAAGATTCAATAGAGAAATGTATGATGGGTCAAGACTCTATAAAGTAAACAATAAGATAGTTGTGATTAGGTGAGGAAGCAGAAAAAATGAAAGTAGCTATGCTTGGCTGGGAATATCCACCGTTCAAGGTAGGGGGTCTTGGGACCCATTGTTATGGTCTTACGCGTAGCCTTGCTGATAAAAATGTAAAAGTAGATTTCTATATGCCAAAAACCAAGCATAAATTTGATAATGATAAAGATAATTTAAAAATAATCGAGGTGGGAGAGACAGAGATATTTCCCTATGATCGACCTGAAGATAAGGAGCTTGCAGGACAATTTTTTGAAGCTGTTTACCGCTATAATGATCTTCTTGTAGAGAAAGTAAAAGGAAAATATGATGCCGTTCACTGTCATGACTGGCTTACCATGAAAGCAGGAGTGGCAATCAAAGAAAAAACAGGTATTCCTCTTGTTCTCACTGTTCACTCAACAGAATATGACCGCTCAGGCTGGGTGTATCCAAACCAATGGTTTATTGACATAGAACGAGAAGGTATGGAAAAAGCAGATAAAATCATTGCAGTAAGTCATTTTACAAAAAGAGTTATTGTTGAAAAATATGGTATACATCCTGATAAAATAAGCGTGATCCATAATGCAGTATATCCCATTGGCGAGGGTGAAAAAAAGAATATCGTCTTATTCTTAGGACGGCTTACCATTCAGAAAGGACCGGAGTTCTTCCTAAAGACTGCAAAAAAAGTCCTAGAGCATGAAGACACTCGATTTGTCGTCGCAGGAATCGGCGATATGCTTCCAAAATTGATAAATCAGGCTGTTGATATGGGGATTGCCAATCACATTATTTTCACCGGTAAACTTACTGAAGAGGAGGTACGACATATCTACCAGATCTCCAGCGTGTATGTCATGCCTTCAGTGAGTGAACCATTTGGAATTACCGCACTTGAAGCTATTTCAGCAGGGACTCCTACTATTGTATCAAAAACAGCTGGCGTCTCTGAAGCATTTAAGAACTGTCTCAGAGTTGACTTCTGGGATACAGATGAGATGGCTAATAAAATCATATCTTTATTGCGTTACGATCCTTTGCATACCATGCTGTCTAAAGAAGGAAAACGTGAGATAGAGCTCTTTACTTGGGATAGAGTTGCAGATAAAACACTTGATGTTTACAGAGGAATGGCATAATGCCCTCTGTATGTTTCTATTTTGAAGTACATCAACCAATGAGGCTTAATCATTTTTCCGTGTTTAACATTGGTCAAAATATGGATTCTCTTTCCACCTATTTTGATTCGAAACTAAATAGAGAAATATTTGAAAAAGTTGCAAATAAATGCTATCTGCCAACAAACAAACTTCTTCTTGATTTAATACATGAATTTGACGATAAGTTTAGAATATCATTTAGCCTCACAGGAACATTTGTTGAATATTGTGAGCGATTTATGCCTGAGGTTCTTGATAGTTTCAAAGAGTTGTTTCGAACCGGTGCTGTTGATTTCATTGAAGAAACCTATTATCATTCATTATCTGCGTTATATGATGAACTTGATGAATTTGAAGAACAAGTAAAAATGCATCGGCAGATGATTAAAAGAATATTCAACTATACGCCAAAGGTTTTCAGGAACACAGAAGCAATTTATGATAATCGTATTGCAAAAAAAATCGAAGAACTTGGTTACAAAGGAATTATCACTGAAGGTTCAGATAGAGTATTGGGATGGCGTTCACCAAACTTTATCTATAAACCAGTGAATGCAAATCTCAAAGTGCTTATGAGAAATTATAGGCTTAGTGATGATGTTGGTTTTCGTTTTTCAGCTCGTGATTGGCCAGGTTTTCCACTTACTGCAGATAAATATGCACGTTGGATGTCTCATTGCGAAGGAAATCTTGTAAATTTGTTTATGGATTATGAAACATTTGGAGAGCATCAATGGACCGAGACGGGTATTTTTGATTTCATTCGACATCTTCCTGGGGAAGTATTGAAACATCAACATCTTGACTTTGTTACGGTTAGTGAAGCAATTGAGAGATATGAAACAGTTGGTGAAATTGATGTTCCTTGGGCGATTTCATGGGCTGATGAAGATCGCGATGTCTCTACATGGCTTGGAAATGATATGCAGATCGCATGCTTTAACGAACTTCGAGATATTGGAAGAAAATTAAAACAGCATGATGATAAAGAATTATTACATACGTGGCGTCTACTGCAGACGTCAGATCATCTTTATTATGTCTCAACTAAAGGATTTGAAGACGGCAATGTTCATGCATATTTTAGCCCGTATGATGTCCCTTATGATGGATTCATAAATTATATGAATATTCTTCAGGATTTAAAACATAGATTAGAATAGTTTATTACGGAGAGATAATACAATATGAAAATCGCCCATTTTTCCTGGGAGTTTCCACCAGTAATCTTTGGCGGGTTGGGGACATTTGCAACTGAAATCACCAAAAAACAAAAGGCAATGGGTAATGAAATCACTGTTTTTTCATTAAATGATCAAAATAAACATAAAACATCAGATAGTTGGAAAGGTATCACTGTCTATAGACCAAAAAATTTAGATATTTCAACCACACTTCATATATGTACAAATCAAGAATTGCATTCTTGGGGAGGAAATTTTCAGTTTTTCTCAGATGTAATGGGCTATAATTTATTCTCTGCGTCTAAACTTGTTAATTTGACCAATGGAAACGGTGGAAAATCCTTTGATGTTATAGATGCTCATGATTGGCTTGGAATCCTGGGGGGGATGGTTGCTAAAAAAGCTTTAGATATACCACTTATTTTTCATGTACATTCAACAGAAGTGGGAAGGTCTGTTGGTGGTGGTTCTCAAACAATTAAAGATATTGAATTTAAAGGAGGACAAATAGCGGATTGTGTAATAACTGTCTCGTATGCTATGAAGGATGAACTTCAAAAATTAGGTTTTCCCAAGGAAAAAATTAGGGTTTGTTGGAATGGAATAGATCCAAACAAATATAATCCAGAAAAAATACCTCAACAAGACAAGAAAAATCTTAGACAAAAATATGGGATTAAAGATGATGAGACAATGCTTTTTTTCATCGGTCGTCTTGTAACGGTAAAAGGTGCAGATAAACTAGTTGAAGCAATGCCAAATGTTTTAGAGAATTATCCAAACACTAAGCTTGTTCTCCTAGGGATTGGCGATATGGAGGCTGATATCAAAAACAGGATAAAAGAGTTGGGCCTGGAAGGAACGATTATTTTAAGAGCGGAATTTGTAAATGAAGAAGAACGAATTTTACACTATGCGGCAAGTGATATTGTCATACTTCCGTCTCTTTATGAGCCGTTTGGGATTGTTTCTACAGAAGCGATGTCTATGGCAAAACCTGTAGTTGTTGGAGCAAGAGGGACAAGTGGTTTTCGTGAACAAATCGTAAACAGTGGTAAAGATCAATGTGGAGTTCATATTAATCCATTTGACCCAAATGATATTGCATGGGGCATCAAACAAATTTTATCTTTAGAGGATAAGGGAGTTCAGATGGGTAAAAACGGGAGAAAGCGAGCGATAGATGTTTTCAGCTGGGATGCGGTTGCAAAAAGAACACTTGATATCTACAAAGAATTTGTAAAATAACGTTAACTTAAGATTATGAGAGAATGGATAACGACAAACGGCCTGGGCAGCTATGCTTCATTAACTTATTCTAACAGAAATACAAGAAAGTTTCATGGTCTGCTTGTCGCAAGTATAAATCCACCGACAAAAAGACGTATTTTTGTATCAAACATGAATGAGAGTATCAAAATCGGAGATACTCTTCACAATTTTAATGATGTAAAAGCTGATTTTAGTTTTGATGTATTTCCCTCATTTCTTTATAATTTTGGAGAAGTACTGGTAAAGAAAATAATACTAATGGAATATGAAAAAAATACAACTATTATTAAATATGAAGTGAAGACTGATAAACAAATATCTCTTATTCACAGCCCCGAAGTGAATTCCAGACATTTCTATGATGTAACTGAACAGGGTTCAATATCATTTAAACAAGAGGCGATCAAAAACGGGGTTTCTCTTAAACCAGGTAATATAGATAAAACATTGAAAATCATACTAGAAAACTCGATCTATAAACCAGCAGAATACTGGATTGAGTCTCTTTATGAAAAGGATCGAGAGCGAAATGATTCTCATATAGATCATAATTTCCGTATTGGAGATTTTTATAAAACTGTCGAGGGTTTTTTAGAATATTTTCTCATTTTCACACTGGAAGATGATGTGTATAGTAATCCTTCAAAGATATATTTCCAGGAGATATGGAGAAAAAAGAGACTTCTCAAACAAGCAAACCTTAAAAGTAAGTTTAATAAACTTGTTTTGTCAACTGATAATTTCATAGTAAAAAAAGGAGACGGAAAATCCATTGTTGCGGGGTATCATTGGTTTTCTGATTGGGGTAGAGACACACTTATTGCTCTTCCGGGAATCACGCTTGTCACCAAACGATTTGATGATGCAAAAAACATTCTGTTTAGCTTCAGTAAATACTGTAAGAATGGCCTAATTCCAAATGCATTTATGGATAGGGATTCTGTTGCGGTATATAATACAGTTGACGCTTCTCTGTGGTTTGTAGATAGGGTGTATCAATATCTGAAATATACAAATGATTTAGATTCAATTGAAAAGATGTGGGGGACTTTAAAATCCATCATTAACGGTTATAAAAATGGAACGGACTTCGATATCCATATGGATGATGATTTTCTCATAAGTCATTCTGAAGGTCTTACCTGGATGGATGTAAAAATAGGGGATTATTATCCGACACCTCGTTCGAAAAAAGCAGTTGAAATCCAGGCACTCTGGTATAATGCACTCAAAATAATGGGAAATCTTGCAAACATACTCGGAAAAAATGACGTTTATTCTGATCTTGCAGAAAAAGTAAAAGAAAGTTTTGTCAATCAATATGACCAAGAGTACGATGTGATTGACACCAAAGATTTGTCATGCAGACCAAATAAGATCTTTCTTGTCTCCCTTGATTTCTCAATGATTGATAAAAAACTGCAAGAAAATATCGTAAACGACGTTCAAGAGAAACTAACTACAATCTTTGGATTAAGAACACTCTCACCAGATGACTCCAGATACATGGGAACATATCTTGGTGCTCATAACAGAGATGTTGCTTATCATAATGGCACCGTGTGGCCTTGGCCTCTAGGATCCTTTATAAAAGCATTTGTAAAAGTAAAAAACTATGAATCTGAATGGAGAGAATTTGCATATCAGAATTATTTGCAGCCAATGCTTGATGTTTTTGGAGACAGTTGGGATGGCTCAATATATGAAATATTTGATGGCGAGCCACCATATCTTCCCCGTGGATGCATTACACAAGCATGGAGTGTTGCAGAAATACTGCGATGCTGGGTAGAAGATATAGAAAACATCACACCAAAATACAAAGATGTGTTTTTAAATAAAATACGCGTTTAATACGTATTGTTGAACCATCCTGTTTGTATTAAAAAACGAGGCATTAATTGCGATACAGCTCCGCATTGTCCGAATCCAGTTATCACGATCGTTATAGAATTTTGGTATAATCCAACTTTCAAGTTTATTGTAGAGATCGTTTCTATCGATTTCATCATCAGATGCTTCTTCTTCTGTTTTCTCTGGACCTATTGCCCATCCAGTGATATTCTCGATGCATCCCTCAAGCCACCAACCATCAAGGGTACTAAACTGTGGGACTCCATTATGGGCTGCTTTCATTCCTGAGGTTCCTGACGCCTCTTTTGGTCTTCTTGGTGTGTTCAGCCAGATATCTACCCCTGCGGTCATCATTTTCCCGATGGTTATGTCATAGTTGTGGATGTAGACAATTTTTACTTTTCCATGAATTGTTTTCATCGTATTAAAAATTCTTTTAATTGTTTCTTTACCAAGTCCGTCTTTAGGATGTGCTTTTCCAGCATAAATAATCTGAATTGCACCTACTTTCTCAGCAATCTGCATGAGTCGATCCGGATCGGAAATTATCAAATCAGGCCTTTTATAAGGCGTTTGTCTTCTTGCAAATCCTATAGTGAAATTGTCATAGTCCATACCGACATTATATCTGCTGTTGACAAAATCGATAAGATTCTTTTTCGCCTTCATATGAGCATCCCAGACTTCGGTTTTATCAATGCTAAATGCAGCTCGAAGAATATATGGATCAGAACGCCACCCTGGCATATGTTTATCAAATAATCTTTGAAATGGCTCTGAAACCCATGTAGGTGTATGAACACCATTTGTGATAGAATCTATGGTGTAACCTGGAAACATTAATTGAGAAACCTCACCGTGTTTTTTTGCCACCCCATTAACATAGTGACTGAAAAAGAGCGCAAGCCTTGTCATGTTTAACTTGTTTTCGAAGGTTACTTCACGAAGAATAGGCTCTGGTAATATCTCCCCAAGCATAGATTTTGCCATAGAAAGATCAAATTGATCATGACCTGCAGCAACGGGAGTATGTGTTGTAAAGACACATTGTTCTCTGACTTTTTCGATATTTTTAAGTTTGCTGAAAAGTTCAAGTGGTCCAAGGGCAGCGTGCCCCTCATTCATATGATACTTGTCAATTGTTTTATATCCAAGTGCTTGTATTGCTCGAATCCCACCTATACCTAGAACTATCTCTTGTGCGAGACGGTATTTATTATCTCCACCGTAGAGATGTTTTGTAATTTCTCTATCGTTTTCGCTATTTTTATCAACGTTTGTATCAAGGAAAAAAACCGGAACGATATAACCACTAACGCCTTTTACAAGATAATTCCAAATGCGGATGTGTACTGTTCTATCTTCTATTGTTACATTTGTTTTACTTGGAAGAAGCGTGAGAAAATCATTGATGTTGAAATTAATGGGAAGTTCAATTTGATTGCCATCTTTATCTATTTTTTGATAGAAATATCCGTGTTCAGAAAGCAGGGTAACTCCAATGATTGGGACATTGAGATCTGCACATGATTTTAGTGTATCACCTGCTAAAATACCAAGACCACCGCTATAGGTAGGTATGTGTTCGTTGATACCAATTTCCATTGAAAAATAAGCGATTTTTGGTTTGCCGTTTAGATTGATGTCTTTTTTTACTTTTGTCACTTCAGCAGATTCGTCCATTGCTCTCCTACCACCGGTTAGGGTATAATACGATTTTGTTTTAAATGTTATCTTACAAAAAAACACTTAGAATGATGGTCAATGCTTGATCTAAGAATACATGATGCCGTCGTACTTTCCAGGAGGTGGCCTTTTCTTTCCCGAATGATGTTTTATAAATTTTTTCTGTCTTTTCTTCCCAACAAACCGAAAATCCCTTCTCAATAACCTGATGTATGTTTTATTGGGCAGAGACTCTAGTTGTATGATGCCTTTGATTTGAAGTTTCTGCAATACCCGCACAATCATGTCTCTTGAGATATGAAGTTTTTTTTCAAGATCCTTTATTGTTATGGGATATGTTTTCTGTAAAAGTTTAATGATTTGTTCTTCAAGTGTCCCATTAACAATTTCAATCATAAGCTAACCAAAAAAATATTGTTCTACACGCATTCGTAAGCTCTTACTCCTGTTTTATCATTTTTAAACATTTTTTTTACATCATTCTGCATTTCAGAAGGATAGCCATCTGGAAAATCAATACATCCTCGACAGGTTTTAAACCCAATTGCCTTCTTCAAACCTTCTAGGCTGATATATCCTAGGGAATCTGCATTTATTTCCTTTTTAATGTTCTCAATTGTTTTTATTGCGCCGTCTTTTTCTCTTGCAATGAATTCTTTTCTGCTTCGCATATCAATACCAAGATAACAAGGGGCGATAAGTGGAGGGCAGCCGATTCTTACATGGACTTCTATTGCTCCAGCAGTTTTTAATCCTCGAACAAGTTTTCTAATATTCGTTCCACGAACAATGGAATCATCTAAGAGTACAATTCTTTTGTCTTCAAGAACAGAACGAATAAAAGACAAACCCTCTTCAACAACTTTATCCCTGCTCTCCTGTGTTTGTTGTATAAAGGATCTTTCATCTTTATCCTTCATTATTCCTTCATCGATGGCTATTCCCGATTCTTGAGCATATCCAAGAACGTATCTCCGTCCTGATTCGGGAACAGGAATTACGATATCTGCCTCAACAGGATGCTCTCTTGCAAGCATTCTTCCAATCTCATCACGAACCTTGTGGACTGATTTCCCGTTAATACGTGTATCAGGTTTTGCAAAATAGACGAATTCAAACATGCAAGGAAGCTCCTGTTTTTTTATTACTTGTTTTTCGTGTATATTTCCATCTCTATCAATGATGACGACCGAGCCTCCAGGAATGTCTCTCACATATTCAAAATTAATCTTCTTAAAAACCCTAGTTTCAGAGGTGAGGCAATACATGCCGTCAGATTTGCCTAAGACTAATGGCCTGATTTTATGGGGATCAGTTATAGCAAAAAGAAATGGTTTGTCACCAGAATCTGCAAGGTACAAGGCAGCGTAACTGCCTTTCAACTGAGGCATTATGTCTTCACATGCATTAAAAATTACATCGACGGTCAATTCTTGTTTGTATAGTTTATCTGCCATAAGCAGAAGTAGCCATTGAATATCGCAGTCAGTCCGTGGTTTCCTCTTGGTTTTTTTACTCAGTTCAAAACAATTATAAATGTTGCCATTGGAAACCGCTGCAAGAAAAGGATTTACCAAATATTCCGGCTGTGCATTTCTCTTTAAAGATTCAATATCATCCATTCCTGCAGTTGAATATCGGGTATGGCCAATGCCAACGTTTCCGGGTGTGTCGATCTTTTTTTCCTCGTTAAAAACATCTCGAACAAGTCCAGCATCTTTCGTCACATGGATATTTCCATCGTAGGTGAGTTTCCCAGCTGATGATTGACCACGGTGCTGTAAAGAAAAGAGACCATGATAAACCAGATGGGAAACTGGTTTTTCCCCAATAATGCCAATAATGCCGCACATTATGAAGAGGAGAATAAAGAGATATTATTTATAAGTTTTTTAAAAAATCAAGTATTAAATTAAAAAAAAGAGAAGAGGTTGAGAATATTAGAAAAACTTACGGACTTCTATCTGATCAAGATTAATATTACCTTCATTATCATAGGCTACAACAGTTATTTCATGCTTGGTTTTGAGTAAAAATCGATCTTCCCATTGCCAAATGTAAGGTTCTTCGTACAATATTCTCTCCGGAGATGAACCATCATCAATATAGAATTCAACTTTTTCAATGCCTGAATAATCTGATGCTTCAACTTCAATATTTATCGGTCCAAAAATAATCGTTCTTTGTTTAAATAATCCTGATAGTAATCTGAGGTTTCTAAGATACAGCCCGTTCTGTGGTGAAACAATTTCTACATCGGGAGGTGTAGTGTCGCCACCACCGTATGGTTCCATTAGAGGATATCTGTCTTTATTGATGCCATCATCGATCTCATAAGCAGTATCTCCAATGCCATCTCCATTTGCATCTCCTCCAGCATAGTCATCCCAATAATTTCCACCTGAAGGATAATCATCATCCCAAATATTGTTTGAATCATCATAGGCATTATGTGTGTTTCCCATGAAGTTATTATGATAAATATAATTATAGGATGAGTCTTCCATTGCAATACCTGCATAACCGTTGTTTTCAATAGTGTTTTCAAAAATGATGTTCCCGTCGTTTATCATGCAGGAGGATTTTACATAAATGCCGTTCCAATCATTATTTTTTATCAGGTTTTGGGAAATAATGTTGTCATCAGATGAACTTTTCATATAAATTCCGTGGAAATTATCTTTTATAATATTTTGACTAATTTCATTTTCATCTGATTTAACTTTTAATCCATAATCATAATAATTACTCCCACTCCCTTGAATCGTTAAATCAGTGAGATGTATGTTGTCCTCCCAAATTATAATAACAGTATCAAATCCTCGTCCATCAATGATTGTTTCATGTTTATTTTCTCCGATTAAATTGATGGATTTCCAGATTACAACATGTTCATGATAGATATCATTTTTCACAAAAATTGTATGCTCTGATTCTGTATCGCCGTCATTAATCGCGCTTTGAATTGTAAGAAATATTTCCTTTGTGTCAAGATTTTGTACTGATCCATACCAGTGAATAAGAGGTAGGGAGTCATATGTTTCATTTTCAACGATATGATAATAAGTGTCACCAATACCATCCTCATTTTCATCAACACCTGTATAATCATCCCAATAATTGCCACCAAGAGGATAAATGCACCAGAAATTGTTACCTCCTTCAAAAGCGTTTTTAACATTGCGTTCGAAATTGTTAAAATAAATCAAATTGTCAGATCCGATTACTCGGATCCCATAGTTGTTATCTTCGATATTGTTTTTTGAAATAGTAGCTTCATTGTTGAAAATAGATATACCTGCATTATACATATCGTTTCCACTGTTTTTAACGGTAAATCCGACAAGATAGACGCCATCAGCTGTAATTTCAACCACATTATCCAAGCCTTTTCCATCAATAATTGTCGTATCTTTGTTTTCACCAGTTAAATAAATATATTTGAAGACAACGATGTTTTCATAATAAATTCCATTAAAAACATAGACTTCATCGCCATCTGTTGCAGCGTCAATTCCATCTTGTATATATTGATATGGATAGTCCATGCTTCCATCCCACGGCCCTTCAGTGTTATCATCATCAACATATATTGTACTGCTTATTGTTCCAGAATTTCCCGGTAGTTTTTTTGATTCCGTGTTGGAAACGTTAAATAGTGCTGCTGATGCGGGCATGATAAATGCAAATGCAATTGATAGAACAATGGCTGCTTTTAATAAATTTTTAAATTTATGATTATCTTTCATTTATTTTTTCCTCCGGTTAAAATATTATTTTTAGAACCTCAATTATTTGTAAACATTGTTATATTATGTTTTATATTTAAATATATCTAAAATATGAGAACTATAATTTGAACGATATATAGAACATTCAAAAACTTTCTATTTTTTAGAGATCAGATATTCTCCCACTCTTTCAAAACAGATTCCCATTTATACTCCTTAATGGCATCAATCTCTTCGATCTTCCGAATAATTTGCTCGTATCCTTTCACAAGTGTTCTCGTACGAATTTTAACAATAAAATCATATTGACCTGCTGTTGCAGTAACACGGGTCACACCACGAATATTCCAAAGTTTTTGCATAGTCTCTTCGATAGAAACACCTGTTTTAATGTTGATGAAAACATATGCTTTAACAAGGTTAAGGGCAAAGGAGACAATGCCAAGAATGACAAGAGTCGTACCAATTACCTTAATCAACAACATCACAGGATCGGTAGAAAACGGCGGGATGATGTTGAAGTATGCAAGGAGAAGAGAAAAGGGGATAGCAAAAAGAACTATTGATGCACGAACCGCTTGGGTGACACTTGCTTTTCCAATACCAAGAGCACGGATATAAAAAACATAAGAAAAAAACGTAACACCCATCGTAAGTGCTACCCAATCAAAATGATTAATCGATGCGGAAAGCCCTGCAAGAAAATGGCTGCTCCCCGTAACTAAATCATACATATTAACCAAAATTAATACAAATATACAGGCAAATACAACATTCCAAAACCTGATATTAAGAGCATCGTTTGGTCTTTTATCAATTTTTAACATCTTCAGTTTTCTCTGATAAATGGAAAATAAAACCCATGCGGGATTTATCACAAGAAATACTATAACCATTGATTCAAGAGTTAGAGTTCCTGTAAGACTGATTGATACAAGGATTGCCCCAAATGTTACAATAAGTGAGGATTGAATTTCAGAGAGTGTTGGTATGTTTTTTTCAGTAATTGATTCCATAAGAATAAGATATAATATGACGATTTGTGAGAACGGAAGCACAGCAGATGGATCTTTAATCATGCTGAGGAGGAATAAATAACCAATTGTCAGAATTGCATTTCCTAGCCCAGCAAGTGTATGATATTTCAGTTCTTCTTTTCGTACAAGCCTGAGGCGTTTAAATGATGGATCTATACTCCTTGAACCAAGACTTTTACCCTTCAGAGGTATTGAAAAGATAAGAACAATAATGAGTGTTATAAAAGTACCTACGACAAAACACGAGACGCCGAATGCCCATGGATCATCTGTTATAACATCATTAATTATTTTTGCATCTATTGCAGACACGCCAGCTGCAATAATTGCGGAGGTAAACGCAAGTGCGTAGAAGAGATATTTTCTTCTAATTCTCATAATGCAAGTTCTTTTTCAATTACTTGAGTAGTTGTTTTTTTCACACCCTCTATCATCTGAATTTTCTCAGTTACTTTAAGAAGATTTTCAAGACGTTTCACATGCACTCTCACAACGATATCAAATTCCCCAGCAACAACTGAGATTTTTTCAACATTTTCAATTGTTCTCATTTCCGTAATGGCTTTATCTGTTTTTCCTGGTCTCATCATTATGAGTATGTATGCATTTATCATAGTATCAATCTAATTTTCACGCCGAATACGAGTTCCTCTTATAAAGATATCTGTTCCAGGTTTTTAGCTAATGTGATAGATTATACAGATCAACAAAGTCTTTTTAATACCTAACAGCTTGCAATTGTTCTAATGCTGAACGTCTCGATACTTGATGGCTATGTCGATGAACCGACATGTCTTGGAGTACCTCCCTATATCAGCCCATATCCTCGTTATATCGCTGGAGCAGTATGGTGTTATGATAAAACCGCGAGGATTTTTTATGTTACAATCGATCAAATCAGAAATGATAATACTCTTTTGAAGACTCTTTCTGAATCTGATTTAATAGTTGTTATTGCAGGTATGTCTGTTCCTGGGAGATACTTGTCTGGTTTTCCAGCAAGCCCTAATGAACTTATTTCTTTTTTAAGAGGTATTCATAGACCTGTAAAAGTTTTAACTGGGCCAGCTGCACGATTCGGGTTTGGAATTTCAGGCGGAAAAAAAGTCACCGACATCAGAGTTGTTGAAGATATTTTCGATGGTATTTTCGATGGTGATGGTGAAATTGTTGTCTCTGAATTATTGAAAAACAATCTTGATGTTGATAGAATTGATACTTCTTTATGCAGAAATCCTACTTCTCTCAAAGAGTTTTCCATTAGAGGTGCAAGCATTGTTCAACAACATCCTTTTTTTCCAGATCATCTTATAACTGAAATTGAAACATACCGAGGTTGTGCTCGAAGTATTGTTGGCGGTTGTTCATTTTGCAGTGAACCAAGTAAAGGCATCTCTAGTTTTAGATCAATAAAGGATATTACTGATGAAGTTCAAGCATTGTATACTAACGGTATCAGACATTTTCGCATCGGAAGTCAACCATGTATCTTTTCCTATATGTCAAAAGGAGTTGGTGAACTAGAATTTCCAAAACCAAACCCTGATGCACTTGAAAAATTATTTCAAGGAATCCGTACGATTGCTCCTGATCTAAAAACCCTTCATATCGATAATGCAAATCCGGGAGTACTTGCACATTTTCCCAAGGAATGTAGACGTATTGCAAAAACTATTATGAAATATCATACCTCTGGTGATGTCGCTGCTTTTGGTGTGGAGAGTGTCGATCCTGTCGTAATTAAAGAGAATAATCTCAAAGCATCATCTGATGAAACCATGGCTGCGATACGACTTTTAAATGAAATCGGTTCAAAGAGAGGTAAAAATGGGCTTCCTGAGTTACTTCCTGGTCTTAATTTTGTCTTTGGTCTTATTGGCGAAACAAAAAATACGTTTAGACTTAATTTTGAGTTTTTAAAACAAATACTTGATGATGGTCTTCTTGTGAGAAGAATCAATCTTCGTCAGGTCATTCCTATTCCGGGTACAAAGATGTATTCTTTTGGAGATAAGAACGTTAAGAAACATATAGCTGAATTTCAGCGGTTTAAAAGAAAAGTAAGGGAGCAAGTAGAGCGACCTCTGCTCAAAAGACTTATCCCGCAAGGCACTATTTTAAAAGATGTTTTTACAGAGGTCTATGATGGAAAACTTACATTTGGGAGACAGATGGGTAGTTATCCGTTGCTTATTGGAGTTCCTGGTGTTTTTCCATTGGATAGATTTTTTGATGTAAACATTGTTGATTATGGTTATAGGTCAGTGACCGCGGTTCCTTATCCTCTGGACATCAATTCTGCTCCACGGGAAACAATTGAGGCGATACCTGGAATCGGTAAAAAGAGAGCAGCAAGAGTTCTTGCACAGAGACCGTTTAAGAGTAAAGATGATTTGATTCGTTCACTTGATGATCCTGATGTTGGTAGAAAATTATTTGAATACATCAATTTTTAAATGATACAATAATGTCGAATAAAGGTACATGTGGTTTGTAGTATGAAAACAATTGATTATGAATTGCTGGAGAAAAAGATCGGATACACATTTAAAGATAAAAGTTTGATGAAAACTGCTCTTACACATAAGACGTTTGCTTTTGAAGCAAGTACTCCTCTTGAATATAGCGAACGCCTGGAGTTTTTTGGAGATAGCATACTTGGTTTTATCGTTGCTGAACAGCTTTATACAAGTAATAAATATTTTTCAGAAGGTGAGCTTACACGTAGAAGGTCTTCTCAAGTGAATAATAATTTTTTAGCTGATGTTGCAAAGAGGATGGAACTTGGTCAGTTTCTCCTGTTGGGAAAAGGTGAGGTCAAACAAAACGGCTCTTCGAATCGCACAAATCTTGCTAATGCACTTGAGGCGTTAATTGCCGCTGTTTATCTTGATTCAGATATGAGTTGTGTTCGAAGGTTTATTTTAGATAAAATCTTTACAAAAGAGTTTCAGTTCTAGTGTGTACATGTTTTACAGTTACTGAAATTTCCATATATTTATATATCGAATATAAATTATAATGAAAAGATTTATATAACAAATATATATGCCCTATCTTCAATATTGCGTAGTTGAAATGGGGAAGGAACCATTTTTCCAAATACTCATTCTCATCACCTCCCCTCTCCTCCCCATAAAAACTACCATAAATAAATCTAAAGAAATCTGCCAAAAGCAATTTTATACTGGATAGATTTGTTATGCTATCAGGAATCTAACAATACAACCCAAAATAAAGACTGCCGATAGCGTTGCTAAATAGAAAAGGGTTGTTTCCCATTGTTCCTCTATTACTATACCCATCGTACTCTCCTCAAAACAAAGAATTCACTATTACAATTTATACTTTTCTTTATTTTATACGTCATATGACGATAAGTATACAAGAGAAAAATAACTCTCGTAAAATATAATCCTGAAAAAAACAAGAGTTGACGGTGTCATGTCAAAAAATATTATAACAATACATGCATCAGCAAAAATCGAACAAGCAGCTGAACTGATGAGAAAACATAAAAAAAACTCCCAGTTATTTTAAACAATGAATTTGTCGGTATCATGACAGTTACTGACCTTGCAAACATCATGCCAAACGTTACAAAAACACTCGCTGACGAAAGCAGACCGTTTAATTTTGTCACACCAGAATCATACTAATATAACAACTATCAAAAAAAATATTACAAAAAACTGCTTCCTCATTATATTATATATTGGCGAACTACAATTTCTCTGCATACTTCCAGGTTTTATATGTGTTATTTCTCACCGTTTTTAGTTTTGTACTTTCCTGCTTGTCATCCGAAGAAAGCACATCAACAATAACGCCTTCAACATCACGAACAATAATCCCATCTTCATCTTCAGTATAATCCGTAGTATAGATGTTACCTCCTTTGTAGATCACGCCTTGCTCCGAGTTATATATCGGTCGTTTTCCAAGCATCAGTTCCGAATCATAATCCTTGATGCCTTCCAATTGCTTTAACTGATAGGCATCCTCTGCCATTCCAATCATAGTTCGAAAGACTTGAATCTTTTTAATGTCAGATTCTCTTTTAATTTGATTTTTAACGCCAGAAATAATTGCAGGTATCTCCTGTGGTTGCGTCTCCAAAAGTATTCTTTTCCAAAACCAATTATACACCTTACTTCCTCTAGCATTTATATGTTCTGGAAGTTTCTCAGGATAAAGAATAATGCGTCCGTTGAGTGTTCTATGTTTCTTACGCCATTCAGTTCTTTGTTTGTCTAGTTCTTTTTTCCGGCTATTGTTTTTTACCATTCTACAATAACTATTACAACCACGGATATTTAAACATTATGGAAAACTTTTGTTTACAGAATAATTTATATTAACTTGTCATATTAGTAATATCGGGTATAGCGTGGATATCATTGAAACAAAAAATCTCACCAAATACTATAGAAAAATAAAAGGAATCGAGGATGTCACATTTTCCGTAAAAAAGGGAGAAATTTTCGGATTTTTAGGCCCCAACGGTGCAGGAAAAACAACAACGATTCGAACCCTTCTTGGATTTCTAAAACCAACAAGTGGAAAAGCCTATATTTTTGGGCTTGATATAGAAGAAGACGGCATTGAAATAAAACAAGATATTGGATACATTCCCGGAGATCTAAATCTTTATGGACATTTAACTGGTAGGCAGTTTCTCGATTACTTTACATCGCTGAGAAGCTCAGATATGTATCTACTTGATGAATTATTGTCAATATTTGAAGTGCCACTTGACCGGAAAATTAAAGGATACTCAAAAGGAATGAAACAGAAACTTGGAATCATTCAAGCTTTTATGCATGATCCAGAACTTGTTATCATGGATGAACCAACAGCTAGTTTGGATCCTCTTCTGCAACAAGAATTTTATAAATTTTTATTAAAAGAAAAAAAGAAAGGAAGAACCATGTTTTTTTCTTCTCATATTCTCAGCGAGGTTGACAAAGTATGCGACCGGGTAGCAATAATACGCGAAGGAAGTATTGTTGCTTTAGAAGATGTTGATACATTAAAAAACAAAAAAGGAAAAATCATACGAGTAAAAATAAAAGAAAAACCATCACAATTCAAAGGACCAAAGCAGGTAAAAGTAAAAGATGGATGGATACAATTTGTCGCAACAGATGATATCGATCATTGGATAAAAAAACTATCAAAATATACAATTTTAGATATTGAAATCAATGAATTCAGCCTTGAAGATATTTTTATGCGATACTACGAGGGATCGCAATGAGTGATTGGTATTCTTTCAGAATTGCGATTCAAACGATGAAGGATTATTGGAAAACTACACTAATTCTTTCTCTACTGTTTATGGGTATGGCAGCTATGTACTCTGGTATGTACCCTGCTTTTAAAGAATTCATGGTGGATTTAGGTCCAGAGATGATGGAACAATTTAACTTCATTCCCGGTGCTGAGGATATGGCTTCATATATTGGATTTTTAAATGTAGAACTCTATCAGATGTTTTGGCTTCTCATTCTTGGCATTCTTGTAGGTTTTATTGCTGCATCTCTTGTATCAAAAGAAGTTGAAGCCAAAACAATTGATCTACTGATGGCAAATCCGATTTCAAGAAGACAAATTGTTATTGAAAAATATCTTGGTTTGATCCCTACCATACTTATTGTAAATTTTGCCACTATGATTGTGGTCTATGGTATGACTCTTGCAATCAATGAAGAAATAAACCTTGGTTACTTATTTATGATTCATGTTGTATCAATTCCCTACTTTCTTGCAGTTGCAAGTATGGGACTACTCGCTTCTGTTATCATTGATGAAAAAATGAAAGCAAGCATTATCATGATAGCAGTTATTGTTGGCATGTTTGTTTTTAGATCAATAAGTCTTATGGTTCCAGATTATGAAGCGATCGGATCTCTTTCTCTTACCAACTACTTCAATCCTTATGATATCCTAAAGACAGGTACTGTCGATGCTGTCGGAGTTGTTGTTCTTGTTGCTGTAATTCTTGAATGTCTTCTTGTCTCCATGTTTATTTTTGAAAGACGAGATATAAACGTGTCATAAGCCGCTTTTATTATGCCGTGTTGACATATTCGATAGATTTAAATAGACATTTTTATAATTAATAATACATCGGGGATTAATTATGAAGAAGATAATGTGTTTATTAATTGTAGGAGTTTTTGTCCTTAGCGGACTTGGAGCTGGTGCTTTTTCTAATATGGAATATTTGGAAAAGACAGAGAAAATTATTTTTACTGATCCGGTAATCAATGAAGAAAATCACAATTCTATTGTAAAAATAGAAAATACAAATTCATGGTTAAAAAAAGCAGATTATCCAATATTACCTGCCCATTCAAGAACATATACCTTTCCATTTGGAACAGAAATTGATAGAATTGATGTAGTTTTTTCAGATACTGAACAATTATTGCTTGATAAAAAAATAACAATTTCACCTAAACCAGCAACTTTTGTTTTAAATAAACTTGTTTATGCAGAATCTGAAAATACAAATTTTATATCAGAGATCTATCCAAGAGAGCAATTTTCATATAATATTGGAGCAGGAATTTACAAAAATGATCATGTGATTTTTGTTAATGTTAAGTGCCATCCAACTCAATACATTCAATCTGAAGATACAATACTCTTTTCAAAAAATGCGGAAATTAAAATTACCTATAAATTACCATCAAATCAAGTAACAGCTGATGACACCTACGATATGATTGTAATAGCTCCAAATAAATTTTCAAGTGCGCTACAGCCTCTGATTGATCATAAGAACGATTATGGAGTTGTCACAAAGTTAGTTACTATTGAAGAAATCTATGATAGTACCTACTTCCCAGTTCAAGGCAGGGATTGTGCTGAGGAAGTCAAATATTTCATTAAATCAGCATATGATGAATGGGGAATTGATTATGTGCTACTTGTTGGGGGAAGAAATGGCGGAGTCATGCAAGAGAAATGGTGGGTACCTGTTAGATATTCTCACTTAGATGATGGGAGTGAAGGGTCATTTATTTCTGATCTTTATTTTGCAGATTTATATGATGGAGAAGGATATTTTTCTAGTTGGGATTCTAATGGAAATGGTATCTTTGCGGAATGGAAAGGTGCAAATAAAGATATCCTTGATATGTATCCTGAAGTATATCTTGGAAGACTTCCATGTAGAAATACTTTTGAAGTAAAGATAATGGTTAATAAAATAACAAATTACGAAAGTACCGCCTATGGATCAGAATGGTTCAACAAAATAGTCTGTGTAGGTGGAGACTCAGCTCCAGGAGATGAATACTTTGAAGGTGAAGAAGAAAATCAAGCGGCAATTGATTATTTAGATGGTTTTGACCCAGTAAAAGTATGGGCGTCAGATGGCAGCTTTACTGGTGTTGATGATGTTGTTTCTGCAATTAGCCAAGGATCTGGCTTTTTATTCTTCGATGGACATGGTAATCCTACAGTGTGGTCAACTCATCCGCCAAATGATGGAGAAACATGGATCACAGGTTTAAATAACAAAGATATGCCTAAACTAAAAAATGGCGAAAAGCTACCAATTGCCGTGATTGGAGCTTGTCATAACGGTCAATTTAATGTTAGTATTTTAAACATTTTAAAAGGAATAATTGAGGATGGACTTCAATATTTCAGCAGAGAACCTCCATTAGGAAAATTCTGGTACAAAGAATGGACTCCGGAATGTTGGGCATGGCTTATGGCAAGAAAAATTGGTGGAGGATCAATTGCTATTATGGCATATACTGGTCTTGATTGGTTTGCAATTGGTGATCATAACGATGATGGAATTCCTGATTGTACACAATTCTATTCAGGATTTGCAAATACAAACTTTTTCAAAAACTATGGAGTAAACGATCTTACCATTCTTGGTCAGGCACATACACAGACATTAATAGACTATCTTAATGAATTTCCACCAATGGATGAAAAGCTTGACTGTAAAACAGTTCAAGAATTTACTCTCCTTGGAGATCCTAGTCTGCAGATTGGAGGATATCCATAAACAAGGGGAGAATAAATTTGAAAAATAAATTACTTGGAATTGTCGTTTTTGTACTATTAATCGCAGTTTCCCTATCTGTTTCAGGACATCATACTCAAAAAGAAAATTCATATTATACAAATACGTTAGTTCAAATCGATATAACAGACGAAGACGTTATTCTCCCAAGAGGATTAGACGTAATTGGCGGAAAACCAGGCGAATGGATCAATGCGATAACCCCATCAACAAAACTAGCTGAGCTATCAGATCAGAACATAAAATACTCAATTTTAATACAAGATGTTGATGCATATAGTGAACCATTTAGAGGTCAATATCACACTCTTGCTGAGATGGAACAAATACTTGTTGATATTGCAGATAACTACCCTGATATCACAAGCCTTTACAGCATCGGGAAAACCTATGAAGATAGAGATATCTGGTGTCTTGAAATCACAGATAATCCTGGAGTTGATGAAGATGAACCTGGAGTTTTTTATATGGGGCTTCATCATGCGAGAGAATGGCCAACTCTTGAAATATGTCTGAATATCGCAGATACGCTTACCTCTGAATATGGATCAGATCCAGACATTACTGATGTTGTAAATAACCGGAGATTATGGCTTGTTCCTTGTGTGAATCCCGATGGATATTATTATTGCCATGATCAAGGGCATGACTGGCGTAAAAACAGGAATTATTTCCCAGAATTTGGTACCTATGGCGTTGATTTAAACAGGAACTATGGAGGATCCAACAATGGAGATCCTGAAGGAATCTGGGGCTCTCTTGGACATGCATCTGCTACACATAATCCTGAGTATAGCACGTATTGTGGTCCTTCTTCTATCTCTGAACTTGAAACACAAGCAATCAGAAATATATTTATTGAAAACGATATTTCTGCAACTATTTCTTGGCATACATCTGGTGAACTTGTCATGTGGCCTTGGGGCTACTCAAGCTATCAACATGCACCTGATAATACATATCTTTCTCAAATTGGACAACAAATTGCCCAAAGAATAACACGTCAACATGGTAGCGGGACATATATTCCTACGCAGAGCTCAGGTTTATATCCAACAACAGGAGACGCAACAGACTGGGCATATGGATATGCTCATTATGTGCAAGGGAGCGCTACCTTTGCTTATACAATTGAAGCATGTGCAGAATTCCAACCAGATCCAAGTTATCTGGATCAAATTGTAAGCGAGAACTTCGACGGTGCATTATATCTACTTCAAGAAGCTGAAAACATAAAAAACAATGTAATACCGAGAGTAATCCAGCCGGAAATCGATGGCATGTCAAATGATCAAGATGGAGATTATACTGTCTCATGGGAAGAAAAAAACCCAGATGCAAACCCTGACTATTTCCAACTTGATGAACTCACAGGACTCACGCTTATGACAGATGATGCAGAATCTGCATCTGATCATTGGGAAATCGAAGGGTTTACATTATCTGATTCAAGATCACATTCAGGAACATATAGTTACAAGTCCCGATATGAAAATGAGGACGTTTCCTCTATGACAACTGTATATCCAATACCAGTTATTGAAGGCATGAAATTTTCCTTTTGGTGTTGGTACAATATTGAAGAAAACTGGGACCACGCATTTGTAGAGGTGACTAAAGATGGTCGCAACTACGATATTCTGGATAAATTCACGGGATCATCAGGAGGCTGGAAATATAAAGAATATGAACTTAGCGAATACATTGACGAATCAATTTTCATACGCATTCGATACACCACAGACGAAGAAGTAATGGAAGAAGGATTTTACATAGACGATATTTCACCAGTTGCAACGTTTGATACTATCACAACACTTTCAGATTCCATTGTAAACAACTATTATAACATAACTGGAAAACCAGACAGCATATACTACTATAGAGTAAAAGGCTATAACGATGAGCATGAATGGGGAGATTTCAGTACACTTGAAAGTGTGATGGTTGGAGAGGATCATGAGCCGCCAACAGTTGAGATATCAACTCCAAAAGAAAACCGCCTCTACATAATGAATCGCGAGATAATACCTTTCTTAGCTACTGTTGTCTTAGGTAATATAGATATTGCAGTTGACGCAATTGACATGTCTGGAATTAAAAAAGTAGAGTTTTATATAGACGATGAACTTGTCGGAGAAGATTCATATTCTCCATATAATTATAATTGGAGTGAAAACGCATTTTTCAGACATACTATTAAAGTAGTAGCAACAGACAACTTTGATAACAAAGAGGAAAAAGAACTAAGGGTATGGAAGTTTTTCTAACAGCTGTTATTGAACAAAAAGTATCGAATATTGGCATGTTTCTGCCATTTTTCTTTTCACACCTTTAACAGGAATGCCTAGTATACTTTTCTTTTTTTGTTCTCTTCCTAAAATCACAAGACCTGCTCCAATATCTTCAGCAGCTTTTGCAGTTTCTTTCTCCAAACTACCTCGTACGAGCGTTGCATTTATTCCTTTTTTCTCCATCTCCAAAATAAATCGGTGTCCTTTAGCAAGCAACTCATGTTCAGATTTTTTTTCTGATCTCATTCCCCTGTCGTCTACTTCAATGGCATCTTGTGTATCAACAACGTATATCATATGTAAATCCCATCCCAAAATTTTAGAAAGACGAAGACTCATCTCTGGTACTTTTTGATTAGGTGCTAGATTTGAACAAACCGCAAGTATATTTTTTTTATCTGTTCCTGATTCTACCCAGATGGGAGTATCTATCTCTTCAAAAAGCCGGTAATTTAACATGCATCCTTTTTCAAAACCCATGAGAATCAAATCGTATTTGTGTTTATTGATCTGACCTTTTATAACCGTGCTGAACTCTCCTTGTATTACCTCTTGATCAAAAGTGATGTTTTTATTTTCGAAAAGACGTTCTGCCTCTTTAAAGATGATAGTATCTGCTGTATGGATATGTTTTCTAATGATTTCCTTTTTTGTTATTTCTTTATCAAAATCTGTTCTATATGAATCTAATCGTTTATCTGTTTGATTAAGTGTTTTTTCCTCAATTATATATTTTAAACTTATGGTGCTGTTATATTTCTCAGCAAGAAACACTCCTCTTAAAAAGATGTTTTTTTGATAAAATTCAGAAGAAATTGGTATTAAAATATTCTTAAACATATTGTTCAACACTCCTTCTCATTTTTATTATATTTTATCAAGTCCCAACACTCCAATCCAATATAAAATTGCTACCAAAAAAATCACTCCAATACATGCAATATTTGCTACAACTCCTGCTTTCAGTAAATCCCTGCTTGAAAAATATCCTGATGAATAGGCGATAGCATTACCTGGTGTAGCAATAATAAATATAAATGCCAAGCCCCCACTAAGCGCTATTAGCATTGAAGCAAGAAGGGGACTTACTCCAGGAACCTCCGTTGCTATTGCAAGCCCTATGGGCAATAATATCGCTACGGCTCCTACATTTGACATAATATTTGTGAGCAGAACAGTAAGAATTATGAGTCCAAATATAACGAGATATGGGTTATTTCCTGTCACATCAAAGAGTCGGTGAGCTATCCAAGATCCAGCATCAGTTTTTTGCATACCAATACCAAGCGTTATCGCTCCACCATAAAGTAATATGATTCCCCAAGGAACTCTTTGTTCAACGTCTTTCCAAGTAATACATCCTGTAAAAAACAAGAGAATACTACCAAGGATTGCAATGACTGCGAGACTAAAATACGTTGGTGAGGAGAAAAAAATCCAGAGAATAACAGTGAAAATCATTATACATAAAACAGTTAGCTCATGTTTCCCCATCTTTCCTGATCTGCTTACTTGACGATTGATCTCTGTTTTGGCAGATGCAATATTTTTAATTTCTATTGGAAAAGAAATCTGTAAAATAAGCCAAACAATTGGCAAAGAAATAAATACAACAGGCATTGAATATGTCATCCAATCAAAAAACGATACAGAATAACCAACATCTGAAAGCATGCCAATTGTTAAAGGGTTTCTTGCACCACCAATAAGCGTACCAAGACTCCCAATGGAACATCCATATGCTACACATAACATGCTTACTTTTCCAAAATTGCTTTCTTTTGGCGTTATTCTCATGGCGATAAGAATTGATACTACAATTGGCAAAAACATGGCAGCAACACCATGTTCGGGCATAATAAACGATAAAAAAGCACAAGAAATCATTATTCCAAAGGTAAATAGTTTAGGGGTTTTTTCAAAATAACGAAGGAATTTCAAAGCGATTCTTTTATGCAGCCCATGTTTTTCTAAGGCACCAGCAAGGATAAACGCACCTATTAGGAAAAATACTGCTTGGTTACCAAATGAGGAGAAGACTTCTCCTGCAGGCATCAAACCTAGTATTGGTTGAATAATCATTATTAAAAGACCTGTAACTGCAAGAGGTATAGGCTCTGTAATCCAAAGAATACCGCCCATAATTAGAACACCGATCATCATTTTCCCATTAGCAGTTAATCCATCAGGGGTGGGAAGAAAATAGAACAGTACTATCACTAAAAACGCAATGACGATAAAGAAAATATTTTTTCTTGAGAGAGTTGGGATTTTTCCTTTTATTACTTTGTATTCTTCCTCAATTTTTTCGTTGTCTTCATTCAATGTTTTTAGCCTGCCTTTATCAATTTGTTCGAAACTCTCTTTATCATTAATAATCCAACTGTTTAATAAGTATGATTACGTAAAGAGTGACTTATTATCTGTGTTTATCACTTTGATGTTCCAGGCCACCTGAGATCCATCCATGTTTCCTCGAAACCTTCAATCCTCGAATATGGTTTATATCTAATGAGGAGTCTAATGATTTCATTTTCATTTTCAACTCTATATATTTTATCCTTTCCATCAGAATGCTCAGAGATGATTTCATGTATTACAAGTTTTTTTAGATGATAGGTAAGTGTTGATTTTGCAATATCAAATTTTTTCAAGATTTCTTTATGTCTTGATTTTGGGTTTTTTAAGAGAAATATGACAATCTTAAGTGGGATTTTTTGCCTGAGTATTGCTATTTGTCTTCTTTCTTTACGTCCAATTTTACCTTTTATATAATATCTTCTATATCCTCCTTCTTTTGTAGTAGTTACTAGTTCATTTCTCTCTAGATATAGTAAATGATAATCTGCAAGCTGCCCATGTATGGATAAAATTTCTGCAATTTTTTTTGCATGCAATCCAGGATTTTTTAATATAAGAGTATAGATTTTTTTTCTAATTTCTAAGTCAAGAACTTCCTTCATTGGTCTATCTCTTTAATGTAGCAATAAATAAAAAGATCAATATACTCAAATCAAATAATTTCAAGTAAATATTTGAATTCATTGATGCAAGCTCTACGTAGAATAAACCAAGACTCTGTACCATTCCTTTTATAAAAAATATGAGAAATGCGAAACTTACGAAAATTAATTTTGAGTTCCTACTTTTTTTATAGCTAATCAGTGAAACGATTAGCATTCCTAGAGAAAATACAGTAATGCATGCATTTAAAACAATACTTTCAACATTCAATTTAACCACACCACTCTTCTAAGATAGAAATACAAAAGAGTGATATAAATTATTACTTAAAATCTCTTACTGATTTCACCAGCACCTACAAATACAATTGCAATAATTGAAAAGATGATAACATATAAGATTATTGAATTGATTCCACCTACAGCATCTATTATCTCTACTACAGAAGAAATCGTTATTTCATGTTCGCTGAAGTGAGGTATACTCACAGCTATCTGTAAACCATTTTTACCTTCAGTAATTAGATATTCTGCATGAAGACCATCATTATTTGGATCAAGTACATCGATTAGGTCATCAGCCATTTCGATATTTTCTCCGTCATATTTTAAAACAAGTTCGTTAGGCGGATCAAAAATTTTGTTATCAAGATTAATAATTATTGTCTTTCCAGCACTTTTTTCATCACCGTTAATACGCAAAGATATTTCTTCGCCAGTTATATCTGATGGATATAGAGCAACACCATCATAGATGAGAACATGATTTTCATAATTCACACCTGTTTCGTCCTTTACAATAGAGATTTCTGCACCTACTTGTTGTTCTCTGATAGCTTTGTTTATTTCATCTCGGTTTTCATCGAGTAAAAATAAATCAATATCTGATGAGATTCCTTCTTGAAGTGTAAAGTTGACTTCGGTTGTTTCATTTGCCCATATATTAACTCCATCAATTGTAGTTTTTGTGTATCCGGATTTAATGGCACTGACAGTGTATGTTCCTGCACGAATTGGCATGGTGTATTCCCCGGTTTTGTCTGTAAACATGCATTTACTTGTAATAACGTTATTAATATTTGTAAAAACGATGCAGATCATAGCATTTTCTAGGGGTTGTATAGCATCATCTGTTATCCAACCATGCATCCATCCTTCACTTGTAACGCTGTTATCAATGGCAAATGGAGCATCTGATGTATCCTCACTGACTAGTGTTTCGTAGATACCGTCGAGATCATCGTCTTTCTTGAGAATAACTTTAATAATGTAGGGATAGCCATCTTGAACAGTTTTTGTATCCCAGAGATATGGAGTGTTAATATCCTCTAAATTCTCAACAATTGTTTCCCATGGACCATATGCATATTGATACTGAATTGTTAACGCATGATTAATTAACGAACCCGGTGAAGTTATAGCCCATTCAATTGTTTGATTTCCATTCCAGCTTTCTCCACCGTTTGGTGAAACTAATTGGATCGATGCAATGTTTTGATTTAATACTGAGATCCATACTTCAGTTGAGAGATATCCTGTTTTACTTGCTGTAATAGAATATTCTGCTTCATTGTCTACTATTGGTGCTACTAATAGGACCACTCCATCAGTATTTGTATAGTATTCTGTATCATCAAATGTTACTTTTGCTTGGGCAATAGGGAGATTATTTGCTTTTACTGTTACCTGAAAGTTTCCTCCTTCTTGTACTGAAGAGGGGGTGGTGATTATTAATTGTTCTTTTTGGGGTGGTGTGGTATCCAGTATTGTGATCGATTCCGAATCGGAGATATATCCTTCTTTATATGCTGTGATTTGTTTAGAAGTATCTTGTGTTACTGGAGGGGCTATGAGTGTTGCTTTACCATCACTCTCTGTTTGATAGGTTTCTCCGGAGAAATTGATAACTATCTCCTCTATTGGGATATCATAGGCAGTTACAGTTATTTGGAAGCTTTCATTTTCCGAAACTTCAGTTGGAGTCTGGATTTCAAGATATTTTTCCCAGCCATCTTGCATCATAAAAGGATAGCGATCTTGATTGCTATCCATTGGTATAATATAGGATGTGTCGCCAATACCCTCCTCATTACCATCAATACCATTATAATCATCCCAATAATTCCCTCCAGAGGGATAACCATTATCCCAGGTATTGGTGGTTTCATCACCATGTTCTGTATTATTGAAGATGTTCTCAAAATTATTTATAAAGTTATTATGATAGAAATGGTTATCGTTTGCATTATACAGCCACATCCCATAATCTAGACTTTCGGCGATAGTATTATCCGTGAAAACATTATTAGTTGATCCGTAAAGATAGATACCTTTAATGTTACCGACAATAGAGTTTCCTGTTATCGTATTATCTGAACCAAAAGATAGGCCAAGGCCATTATCTAAAATATCATTACCAATTATGGTGATATTAGATCCCCCTCCCTTGATCCCTCTAGAATTTTCTTCAACAAGATTGTCAGAGATGACGCTATCATGGCTCTCGTCCAAAAATATACCGTTATCAAAATTTTTTATTGTATTCCCTGAAACTGTACTAAACGAAGAGAAATATAGGAGGATAGCATTAGCATATCTCTCATCATTCTTATCTAGGATGATATTTTCATTGATGGTGCTATAAATGGAGGATTCTATACGAATACCATTAAACGAGGATCCAATTCTATAACCTCCATAATACGAAATATTGTTTTCTACTATAGTATTTTCGTTACATGCGTTTTTTAACCAAATACCACAACCAGAATAATCAAAAATATCTATATCATTTTTAGAAATATCGTTTTCCACCGAAAAATCTACTAGATAAATACCATAGTTATTGTCATAATTTTCATCAGAGCAGGTGATGGTATTCTCTGTGATTGTGTTATGTGAAGAAGAATGTGAATAAATCCCAAAAAGATTGCAGTCTATAATTATATTTCCTGTTATAGAGTTATGAATTGATGCGTCAGGACCAAACAATGCAATACCACATTGACTATTATTCCTAATTATATTCCCAGAAATGATATTGTAACCTGATACTATTCTTATCCCTGCATTTACTAATGGTAATCCCTCAGTTCCTGCGTTTTGGATAGTAAAACCACTAATTTTTACACCATTGGCAAATATGGTTACAACATCACCATTATTATTACCATCAATAATTGTTGTTTCAAGATTATCACCTGTTAAATTCAGTGACTTATCTATAATGATATTTTCATAGTAGATTCCAGGAAAGACAAACACCGTATCATCATTACTAGCATTGTCTATGGCATCCTGAATCTTTGTATAATCTTCACTTCCATCCCAGTTGACATAGATAACATCACCCCCTTCTCCAGTAATGATGGGAATACAGGACAGTATAATTGAAGTCAGTAGCAATATTGTAAGTCCAATTGTTACTATTTTTTCTTTCATATTTGATTTTTCCTTTTCAAGTCATTTACTGATTGTGCTTTTATATTCCATTTTAATCTTATATTTTGTAATAGATGTTATCATTTCTCCTCAAGATTTTTTCTTATCTCCTATACATAGATTTAGCATTTATGGTATAAATACTTTATTTGTAAATTATCGAACAATTTTTTCTATTAGCATTAACTAGAATCAATGACTATTCTCTATGAATATTATTTCCTAAAAAAATCAACGAGACTAGGGAATTACAAGAAGTCCGAAGAGAAAACCGCGATATGTTTTTGATGATGGTCCTACAGAAACTTCTATATTAATTTGCCCTAATCCGCATATAAATCTATTGATAATAATTGATTCATTTACCTGAAGAGTGGAGATTGTTCCTTCATGATACGCTCCAAATACTACAAATGCAAATGGTCCATTTACACTGGTATTAATTGTCCATTTAACATCATTTGCCACCTCATTTCCAACGTTTTTAATACCTATCCCTATTCGAAAACCACCGAAAACATTCTCAATAATTGGAACTGGACCAGTTGCTAATGGACTATAATAGAAAATATCCCAGTCATGCCCGGCACCGAAATAATCTGAATTATCCTGCCATGCCACATGGATATTTCCATCAAGATCAACTCCCAAAGACGAAAATTGAGCATCACGATCACTAACTGTTGAAATCAATTCTGCTTCGGTCCATAGGTTGTCAATTATTTTTTTGGCATAAAAAATTTGACCCCAACTTGTATTACTACAATCATGCCATGCAACGTACAGTGTACCATCAAGGTCAACTGCTAGAGAAGGATTAAAAGAATTATATGTACTATCTAGAGAAACTACTTCAGTTGTACTCCAATTTTCTCCAAGTGGTTTGTATTTGTAAAAAATATCGAAATCACTTCCAGATCCAAGAATCCATGATTCATCCTGCCATGCAATATGAATGGTTCCACTAGAATCAACAACTAAAGATGGATGGTAACTGTCATATGGGCTCTCAGTAGAAACTACCTCTGTTGCACTCCAACTTTCGCCAAGTGGTTTATTTTTATAGTATATGTCGCCCCAACAATGACCACCTACACTTGTGCCCTGCCAAGTAATGTATACTGTTTCATCAAGATCAACGGCTAATGTGGCTTTAGTAGGATAACCATTAGTTCCCATATTCTCAACTAATTCTGTTGCACTCCAACTCCCATTATGTGGTTTGTTTTTATATAGGATTTTTTCAACATTTCCAGTGGTTTCTTCAACCCAGGTGACATGCACGGTTCTATTAGTGTCAACAACCAATGAGGGGGAATAATTACAGTAGTAGCTTTCTATTGAAACTAATTCTTCTGTGCTCCAACTTTCTCCAAGTGGTTTATTTTTATAATATATATATTTTTTATAAAATCCCTGTTCTGTATCCCATTTATCCCTCCGCCAAGCAATATGGACAGTTCCATCAAGATCAATAGCTAAAGAGGGATACAATGAGTGATATGAACTCCCTGCAGTAACAACCTCAACAGTACTCCAACTACCCCCAAGAGGTTTCTTTTTATAGAAAATATGACAAATAGTGTCCCCAGAGTCATCATAGTTAGTACTTTCTTGCCAAACTACATGAACAGTTCCTTCACTATCAACAGCTAATGAAGGAATCATTGAGGTAAAGGTGCTTTCTGTAGATACAACTTCAATAATTCCACCATTAGGAGTTCCCAATGTATTTTCATCCATCGGATTTATTTGATCTAATTTCATCTTTTCCTGCTCAGAATTTATTCTCGTACTTGTACCACTTGATATTACGCTTAATAGAAAAAGCATACAAACCAATATTCCCAATATTTTCATTTTATCTTACCTCCATTTTTACAATAAATAATCTTGCCACCACCAGATAATTTCTTCACTGGCACTATTACCAGCGTTATCATATGCAATGACTTGGAAGGCTACTTTATGAAGGAGAAATTGTTGATCTGGCATTGGAAAGTTATAGGGTGCGCTCCAATCAACGTGAGTTAACATCCAATTACTATCGTTAAAAACACGGTAGAAATTCACCCGAAATATTCCTGTTTGGTTATCAAACGCATCAATTTCCATAGTAAGATCACCAAATACTACAGGTTTTTTAATTAAGAACAAGAAGGGTAGTATTTTTTTATTGTTAATATACAACGCTCTTTCAGGTTTGGTAATTTTTATAGTGGGAGGTATATTATCTTCTACTGTAACGGTAATTGGTATAGACCATTCGCTTTCAATTTCATCTGTATCTTTAGCCTTAACTTTGACTTCATACGTTCCTGTTTCATTCCAACTATGTGAAATACTTATTTCTGTTCCAGAAGGAACAAACTCAGTCCAGCTGCTACTAGTCCATTCACCCCAATCAAAACAATACGCTATGTCACTTCCTTCTGAATCATTGGTAGATGAGGTATATGTATATTCTGTTCCCGCTGTCGCCGATGTTTCACCAGTTGGTTGACATGGTTTCTCTGGAGGGATGTTATCAGTAACAGTTACTGTATTACGGAATGTGCCATCTCCACCATTTGAAGAAATGGAAATATCACAGCTATAAGATCCTGGTGGTAAACCTGTTGTATCCATAGTAATTGTTATGGTGTCATGTTCTCCAGTAGAATTGCCACTTGTATGATCGATAGTAACCCATTCACATGATTCACTTAATATATATTCAAGTGTTTCTGTCCCTGCATTCCAAATTTCAAAGACTCGTTCATCAGTTATTCCTTCGTATTGATGTCCAAAGTTATGGGAAGTTGGAGCATATGCTAACACAGTTCCTTCTAGAGCTTCAGCCTCACCCTCATAGGGTAAGTAGTTCTGCTTAGTCACAGTTACAAACATAGTGCCTATTGTAGATGGCGAGGGATTAAACGCAATGTCACCATTACTATTTGTATAGCCAGTCATATAGATTTCATCATCCTTCCAGAGACAAACATAGGCTTGATCAACGATTCCTCCGCTTTCCTTTTCAATATGAACTGTAAATGATGAAGAACCAAGAGGTAATTGAGCAAGATGCCCAACGTAAAAACTCTCTGGTCTGTCTGTCCAGACAGGCATTTCAGGATCGCCTAAGAGATTAAACGTCCACCGAACATGCCGTTCAGCACAATCCTCATCTCCTATTGATGGAGGTGGATTATGATTCTTTGAATCAGCGAAAGCCTCACCTAAATGATACATTTTATCCTTGAACAAACTTTTATACCAAGCCATTACACAATGAGCTGACAATGCATAAGGATCACCACGTCGCCCGTAACCTAAATCGGTGTTACTCAACGTTGCAACTCCACCACCATTTGGGTTATGCATAAAATGTTCCATTACGCAATCCTCGTAATGAAAACCTCCTGAAAAACAAGCTTGATTGGCCAAGATTGATAGTTTTTCTCCATTATGGAGATCATCGAAATCAGAAGAGGAAATAGCCCCCCAACCATGTTCAAGAATGATCGCATCATAGCTCGCATGTGGAGATAAAAAAGGTATTAGATGGTGTCCTGCATTCAAGGCATCGATTATAAGATACTTAAAGTAACCAGGCCCCCAATCCTCAAAATAAATCTTAGTTAAGGGATCAAAAACTGGTGGTATATAATATGTATCGATATATTCCAAACACATATTTTCATAACCAACTCCAGCATCGTTATTAAAGGAAAGTAAAGCAGCATTAGTAGGATATCCTGGTGATTCAACTGGTGGATTTTGCTCATAAGTTAAGACTTTGTTAAGGAATGTAGACACTTCAAAGGAATTCTCTACACTGGCTCTTCCTACAAAGACCTCGCAATACCAGTCATCATCAAAATCAGAATAGTACATATCAGTCGGAATTTCATAATCTCCAGCCGGCCAAGTTTGGGCCTTTGCTCCTACTGGAACTTGGCTCACATCGCCACCGAGGAGAAACCATACGGATCCATGGTTAGTATACATTTCTATAATGTAGTTGCGTATCTTTTCTTTATAATCATCGCCCTCATAACTCGCATATATAAAATCTGTAGTGATAATCGTAGAAGGAACACCCTTCTTTGTCTTCCAGTCAGCTAATGGCTGAAAATCATCTATTAGATTACTTTGAGTAATGATAACGTACTCAAAATCACCTGGCTGTGGAGTAGGCTCGTTTAAAGTCTTTACTTCTACATCCTCAGGATTGATTACCATACCTGTTAGCATGTTCTCATAAGTTTCCTTGGCACTCATTGAAATATCACCCAGTAGATAATCACCATACTCATATCCGTCCGTACATTTGATGATAAAAGTAATAGACGTGTACAATGTCAGTCTCTTTTCACTGGGGATATATTGGAGAGGATATAATTGAAAAACTCCTAGTCCTTGACCTGCTAAGTCACCTTGGTGAATAAATTCCGCAATCTTTGATGGATATGGCTGGGATGATCCATATGTTTCGCTGTCTGGTTCCACAAAATCAGTGTCTTCGTACATATGATCTGTTGTTATTGGCCGTTGTGTTGGAAAAATATCGTAAGTTCCAGGTATTTCCTCCTTTTTTGTATCTACAACATCGACACTTTCTACGGTCACTCCTGACGGTAAGGCTATCTGTATTTGCCGGGATGGCAACATTGGTTTTCCAAGTTCATTAAGATAATTGTTGTCTGTTAATCTTACAATGTCATATCCCATCATAGTATCAAAAATGAGATCATCTTTGAAAAACTCAACAGTATACTTTAATTCATAACATTCATTATTACTTGCTATGTTTTGTTCTTCTCCATTGGTTTTATTAAAGTTCATAGTACCGGCTGCTGGTAAGGCAGTTGCAATTAAAAGCGTACAAATTAAAAATCCAATCATTTTCTTTTTCATTTCTTCACGTCCTTTTTTTCTACTTTTCTTTTCTATATCTGGCCCCGCTCAAAATTGAGAATATAATTTGTATTTAAACATTTATATAATTTATTTGGAAATTTTCGAACTATTCTAACAGTTTTTATAAGACAATTACCAGAACTCTCTTTTGGATTGTTTATGATTCAATTCGAAAAAAATGAAAAATATGGTCGTTCAAATCTTCATCATTACCTCTGTTTAATATCGCAAAAATTTATATAAACCAGCACACTATATTATATTCAGGGATAAAATATGAAAAAAAGAATCGTAATAGGAATCGTATTTGTTTTAATTATTAGTGTGTTTGGAGCTGCTGCGTTACCTGAAAAAGAAAATGAAATGCAGGAGAAATCAGAGAAGATTAATTTTTCTATACCAAAAATTAAGGATATAAAAGAGTATATTGAAGTAACTCTTAAAGAGGCAACATCGTATAGGATGAATCCAGGTAACTTTATTTTACCTACAGTTACCCGTGTTTATCATTTTCCTTTTGGGACAACTATTGAAAATGTTGAAGTGACTTTTTCAGATATGACTGAACAAAAAATATCAAAAAAAGTTCAGATTGCATCACAACCAATACCAGATATTTACAATCAAGTTATCTCAAAATCAATTCAAGAAACCAAACAAATCTATCCGGAGGGATTATATCCAAAGGATAAATATTCATACAATGTTGGTGTAGGCAGGTATAAAGACGAATTGATTTGTTATTTATCTGTAAAAATGTATCCTGTCCAATATGATTCGTCAAAAGATACAATCTATTATGCAGACAATGCCGATATAAAAATTACTTATGAAGCTCCCGACAGTCCAGTTGAATTAGCTGATGAGCATGATCTACTAATTATTTCTCCATCAAAGTTTTCCACTTCTCTTCAGCCACTTGTTGATCATAAAATTGATTGGGGAGTTTCCACTATTTTAGTGACTTTAAATGAGATAAATGATGGTACGTATTTTCCATTAGAAGGTAGAGATTGTGCAGAAGAGCTTAAATATTTCATTAAAAACGCCTTTGATGAATGGGGGATAAAATATGTTATGCTTGTTGGAGGAAGAGCCGGTGGAGTTATGGAAGAAAAATGGTATGTTCCTGTACGATATTCACAATTAGATGATGGTAATGAAGGATCATATTTAACTGATCTTTACTTTGCAGATATCTATGATGGAGAAGGAAACTTTTCAAGTTGGGATTCCAATGAAAACGGTATCTTTGCAGAATGGAAAGGAATGAATAAGGATATTATTGACATGTATCCCGAAGTATATCTTGGAAGACTTCCTTGCAGAACATCTTTTGAAGTTAAGGCTATTGTGAATAAAATTATTAAATATGAAAATGAAGCATATGGAAACGAATGGGTTAAAAAATTTGTAGGTGTTGCTGGAGATACTTATCCATCTCCGAGTGATCCTTATTATGAAGGGGAACTAGCAACACAAGGATCATTTAACTATCTTGAACCTCTTGGTTTTGAATCATCTTTTATATGGACATCTAATGGACGGTTTACAGGAAAAAAGGATGTTATAGACGAAGTCAGTCTAGGTTGTGGATTTTTACATTTCTCAGGACATGGCAATCCTAATGTATGGAGTAATCATCCACCTAATGAAAAGGATGAGTGGGTTGATGGTCCAAGTTCTTTTGATATGATTAGGATGCGTAATAAAGAGAAACTTCCTGTAACAATTGTAGGTGGATGTCATAATGCTCAATTCAATGTCAGTCTTTTAAACATTTTAAAAGGAATTATTGAAGATGGAATGCAGTATTTTAGTCAAGAACAACCATTTGGTGATTTTTGGCATAGAGAATGGGTCCCGCGTTGTTGGGCATGGTCTATGGCAAACAAGAAGGGTGGTGGATGTATAGCGATTATTGCGAATACTGGACTTGGATACGGCGCTTCAGGACCTGATTGGAATCAAAGTAGAGGGCGAATCTTGGAAATGAACTTTTTCAAGAGTTACAGTGATGGGTATGAAAATCTTGGAGAGACTCATGGGATGGATCTAGTCTATTATCTCAATGAATTTCCACCAATGGATGATCAGATAGATTGTAAGATTGTTCAACAATGGGCACTTCTCGGAGATCCAAGCCTTATGATTGGTGGGTATTCAAGTTAAACCAATTTCCCCCTAATTTTTATACCAGGAATATTTATATATTAATATAATTAATTTATAGTAGGGATAGATACATGAAAATGAAACTATGTTCAATTCTGCTGATAATTATGCTATTAATACCACCAATAGTATTTTTTCCTTCTGGACAAGCAGATACAATTATTCAATCTATTTCAGATGAGGACATTATTGAAATGATACAGCAAGTCGATGAACCTTTATTATTTTATTATCACGAAAAACTTCTAAGGTTTGGTCCTCGTTATACTGGAACCATAAATTGTACTCTTGCTGGACAATATATCTATGATGAATTTGAAGAAATGGGACTTGATGTTGAGTTCCATGAATGGCGGTATGGTGGATTTACAAGTAGAAATGTAGTTGCTACATTGCCTGGATCGGATCTAACAAGTACTGCAGAATTTTTGATGACCGCACACTATGATACTGTTGAAGGTGCACCTGGGGCAGATGATGATGGTTCGGGTGTTGCTGCTGTTCTTGCAACTGCATCAATTCTTAGTCAATATTCATTTAATCATACTATTCGTTTTATCACTTTTTCTGGTGAAGAAGTCGGGACATACGGTAGTTTTTCATATGCAAGGGATGCATACAGAAGGGGAGATAATATTGTTGCAGTAATAAATCCAGATATGGTAGGATATGCAGACACTGCAGAAGGTGGACAGATTCTCAGGTTCTTTCCTCCAGAGAGATCTGTGTGGATTGCAGATTTTGCAGAATATGTTAGTGAAAAATATATGGATGAAATAGACCTGTCAATAAGAGTACTTCCTCATTATATGGGGTCAGATCATAAGCCTTTTGTTGATTATGGTTATGATGGAGTGTGGATTGCACATGCTGATGGATATCCCTGGGGTCATTCTCCAGAAGATACAATCGATCATATAAATTTTACATATGAAGTAAAAGCAACTAAACTTCTCTTAGCGATTATGGCAGAACTTGCGATAAAACCAATCGATATACAAGTAATATTCAAAACTCCTTTTGAAGGATATTATTATTTCTTTAATCGACCAAAAATACCTCTAAATCTTGGAAAACAATGGTATCGAGAATTAAGAGGGATTACCGTTATTTTAGGAAGAGCAGTTGCAAGTGTTGATGTTTTATCAAATGAAGAAGTTGAAACAGTAGTTTTTTGTATTGATGGCAACTTCATATATTGGGATTCAGAGCCTCCATACGAGTGGAAGATTCAAGGAAAACAAACCCCGCTAATTGGAAGACATAGGCTTCAGGTTTATGCGTATACAAAATCAGGAAAAGTTGCTTTTGATGAAATGGATATTATTATATTCACTCTCTCATGTCAATATGGAAGATGGTAAATGAAGAAAGCCAAAATATGTCTTATAAATATCATAGTATTTGCAATTATAATATCAATATTTTCTTCTAATTTTGTTTATGCTAACAGCACAAATATTAATGATTCTCAGATAGTGCTTGTAACAGGATTTGAACCATTTGATATTTATGAAGTTAATCCTTCTCAATTAGTTGCTGAAGAGCTTAACGGGCAAATAATTGATGGTGCAGAAATTGTTGGTATAATATTACCTGTTGATTTTGAAGTATCTGTAGAAAATGTCGCACGAGCAATAGATGATTACAATCCTTTAGTTGTAATAAGTCTTGGACTTGATGCAAAAACCAAAACAATTGATGTTGAAAAATTAAGTATCAATCTAAAAAGATATGCTAGAAACGAAATTGCATTTTGGTTTATCCCTCGATTCCTTGATTTTGGCAGTCCCTTTTTAAGATTGTCTACACTAAAAACAAAAGAAATCGTTGAGAATCTTAAAACAGCAGATATTTCTGCAAAACAGAGTTTTTTTGCAGGAACCTATGTTTGTAATGCTGTTTTTTATAAAACACTAGCATACATTGATGAAAATGAACTTTCTATGCGAGCAGGCTTCATTCACGTTCCTCTCCTTGTATCTCAGGATCCTGATGGCATGGATTTGGAGATGATGGTTGAGGCAGTTGCTATTGCAATACAAACAAGTTTGGATTGATTTTTCATAATTCTTTAAAAGGTTTCATAAAGAAAAAATTGCTGACGAATGGATGTGAACCAACTAACAAAAGCACAAATAACAGTTGGATTATTGGCCTTTTTTGCTACCATGTGGGGGCTTAGTCAGACAACTAACTTTCTCTTCTGATCTCTTTATTGCTCTTGGAAAAATCGGTATTTTGTTTGCAGTATTGATCATATTATCTGTAATACTTTTAGGAATCTTAGAAGGGATTAAAATCTTTGATTTAAAAACAAACTCAATACTTACTCTTATAGTGCTCATCACCGTTGGAATGTCCTCTGCATTGTATCTATTTATTTCAAAAAGAGATATTTGTTTTGTTCATTTTTTATCTGCATGTTCAGTAATATCTTTCATTATGTGTACAGAACCAGAAATTTCTCCATCATCGTTAAAAATTGGAGATGCAGAGATTTCAAGTCTCCGTCCTACGTGCGGCTCAAAAAATTCAACAGTCGCCGACTTTTTTGTGGATTGAACCTGTTTGCAGGGGCATGATGTATGTATTTTATTTGTCCCATGTAGTAAATCATAGCATTTTTTTCCAATACAATCTTCGGGTTTGCACTGAAATAACTCTGCAAAAGACTTATTCGCTCTAATAATCGTGTAATTTTGATCAAGAATTGAAATCATATCTGATACGGAGTTGAATGTTACTTCCCATTCCTTGACTGCTTGTATCATCTTCTTTTCAGATTTTTTTCTTTCAGTGATATCCTCGATAATAATAGTAACGCCTGGTTCTCCATCATCAAATGTGGTAGGGATCTGTTTAATTCTCAAGTATCGTTTCCCCTCTCCACGTGTAAATTTTGTTTCTATTGTGGATTCTTTTCCATCAAGTGCTTTTTGTGCGTTTGAAATCAGTTCAGGAATCTGAAACACGGATAGAGAGAAACCTTCAATGCTCTGCCCGATTACATCACCAAGTTCAACATTCATAAGCTTCAACAGATTATCGTTTATCTGTAAAAACTTTAAATCTCTATCAAGTAAAACAATATAATCTAAAGTAAAATTGAGCATGGCTGAGAGTGGAATTCTTCTCGATGGAAAGAATACTTTTGCGGGTCCAAATGTTACCATCTCTGCATGTCCTGAAATTAAGAGAATGTCAAGATATTTTGCAACGGAGTTTCTATTGAGGTCCATTTCTCTTGATATGTCTGTTACTGTCATTCCCTTAGTATTGTTTTTAAGAATTGTTCTAATACGAGCGAGTTCTTTTTGATAACTTTCCACAGAATTCAGAATTAAAATGTATAATTCACTATTTATGCATTATGCTTCTGCATAACACTTATGCCATGCAAAGAACGTAAACTATATATACCGGCTATTGCATGCTAGTATTGCCAGGCATAAGTGCATGGCAAAGTGGTGAAGGATAAAAATATGACCAAAATAAACTACTGCTCAGCGACCAAAACGCCTAGGGACGGCAACTGTTTTTACAATACAAAACACCCTGAGCATGTAAAACCTGGGGGAGTATCCTTTTCATTGTGCGAGATAGAAAAAAACAAAACCCATCTTTTACCACATCACATCTCCTCAATTCTATTATCTCAAAAACAATCGAATCTCACATCTCTCCTCCTAGAAAATGAGGTACCTCTCTCCTCCCTAAGCATCCCACCTCCTCTTTTTTAAGGGGTACCTCCCATCCCATCCAAAAATCATTGAAATAATTTTTTTAGCCCCCCTTTTTATACAATACTATTGGCAAAACTATATAAAATTGTAATGCTCTATAGTATTCAGGGAAAAATGAAGAAGATATCATTAAAAATAATTAATTTGGCGTTTGGTATTCTTTTATTATTATCCACAATTATCTCAGCAACGCCTTCTATTCCAACAAATCAAGAGCCTATTATCTCATCGAAAAATAATCACTTCGATTTAATCAATATCGATCCTAAAATAGAAACCATACTTGAAACGATAGATGAAAATCTTTTAAGAGAATATCTTGAGACTCTCGTAGGCTATGCACCTCGATATACAGGAACATTTGGATGCGTAAAATCCGCAGAATACATATATCAACAATTCGAAGAGATGGGACTTGATACAAGATACCAGAATTGGACTGCATTTGGGAATAGATGGCATCCTCATATCTTTAACAGTCAAAACGTGGAAGGCAAAAAGCTAGGAACAAATAGTGACAAAATTGTGATTTTTAATGCCCATTATGATACAGTAAGAAACACACCAGGTGCAGACGATAATGGTGGCGGTACTGCAGCAGTACTTGCTGCAGCATATGCTTTAAGTCAATTCTCTTTTCAACATACAATAAAGTTTGTTACCTTCTCTGGAGAAGAGATGGGTTTGCTTGGAAGCCATGCATATGCTAAAGAATGTTACGGGAATAATGACAATATTATAGTTGATCTCAATGCAGATATGATTGCATATACAGAAACACCAGAAGGAGGAAAAAAATTCAGAATGTATGGGACCCCTGATGTTGAATGGATCATGGACAATATCGAAACGATAAACACTGATTACGGTATTGATTTTATTTTTATTCGTGACACTCTCAATGAAGAAGCAGAACGTGGTGGAAGCGATTACTTTTCTTTTATTGAATATGGATATGAGGCAGTAGCATTTTTTGAAGCTGAATGGAACCAACACATGCATTCTCCTGAAGATAATCTTGATAACATCAACTTTAGCTATTTAGTCAACACGGCACGGCTAATTGCTGCAACTATGGCATATATTGCTGATCTTGACATACCAAATCCTCAGGTTCGAATTGAATCGCCAAAACAAGGAAAACTTTACTATGAGGGACTGGAGAAACGAGAAATCGCAGATTTAAAAACAATCGTCATTGATGACATCTGGATATGGGCTGATGATATTCCGGGAGATGCTTCAATTGTTAGTGCAGAATTCTATTATGATGACATCTTAGAGTATATTGACACGGAGCCGCCATTTAAATGGCACTTTAACAAGCTGTCTGTTAGAAAACATAAAGTTACGGTAATTGTTTACGACGAAATTGGGAGGACAGCCAGCGCCTTCAAATATATTCGTTTTATAAACCTCTTTAAAAATCGATAATTTTAACGATAGTTAACTTTAAATATTTTAGTGTCTTATATAAATACAAGAAATAAGGGGAAAATAATATGTTTAATATGACGAAGGAATCTTTTACAATAAAGGCAATAATCTTTTTACTAGCAATCATATTAATTTCAACAACAGCATTCAGTCAAATAAATAGAGACGTTGAATTAACTATTGAAACAGATCAACCACAATATTACCGAGAAGAAGAAATTACTTATCATGTGCAATTATTAGAAAATGGAACAGGAGCTGAGGGATCTCCAGTTTGTGTCGAGGAAACTGGCCCAGATGGAAACTGGACTTTTGGTATTTGTGGAATACCTGATATTAATGGGAATTTTTCATTTACTAGTGTAATTGCAGTTGATGCTTTACTGGGAGTTTATAATGTAGAAGTACATTCAATTGAATTTGATATATATGAGTATACAACATTTGAAGTGGTATCAACTACAATTGAAGTAGATGCAAATGGTCCATATGAAGGAACTAATGACCCTATTTCATTTACAGGTAATGTATCTGGAGGGAAATATCCATATACGTGGTTTTGGGAATTTGGAGATGGTGAAACATCAGATGAACAGAATCCTCAACATGCATATTCATCACCAGGTGAATACATAGCCACTTTAACCGTTACTGATAAGGGAGGATATTTTGGCAACGATACGGCAGTTGTTACAATAAACCCTGGAGAAAATCAACCACCAAGCAATCCAACCATAGACGGTCCTACAAGTGGAAAATCTGGAGTATCATATGACTACACTTTTATGTCAGTTGATCCCGATGGTGATGATGTTTATTACATGGTTAGTTGGGGTTGTTGTGGACCTGGAGAAGATTTTCATGAATATGGCCCATTTGAATCTGGTGTAGAGACAACAATCAGTAAAACATATAATGAAGAAGGAACTTTTACAATTTCAGCCTATGCAATGGATATTAATGATGCTGAAAGTGGTATAACAACACTTGAAGTAACCATGCCAGATGTACATATTTTTGATAGAATAGAACAACCTTTTTTACAATTTGTTTTCGACCTTCTCCATTTTATTTTTGAGCGTTTTATATCGATCTAAAACCACTAAATCCAATAATTTTAGAGAAAATGTAAGGGGAAAATAAGATGTTAAAGAAATTTCATCTTATCTTCTTATACTATTAAATGACTGCGACCATATAAATAATTTATTTGAAGTACATCAAATATTTTGAAAAGAATCAAACAATTAAAATTTTTTTATTGATAAATATTTATATTTATATTATTTGATTTTTTACAGCAATTATCCACATGGTAAATAATAAGTAGAATAATCATTTTTATAGAATTTTAATAATATACTGTTTATATCTATAAAATATTATGTCCAATGTAAAAATATTTTTTAAAATTATCACCGAAATATTTTAATTATATATTTTCCTTTTTTATATTAGTAAATAAGGCTGTTTAAGAAACATATTATTGCCAAAATAAATCAATATATAAAAATTTCTAAATATTTTAAAAATTCAACATGTTGAATTTAGTATGAGACAAAAATAATGGGACAAGTATTGATTCGATTAATTGATGAACAAGATATGTCAATCTTATCATAATGTCCAACAACTTATGTCTCATACTAATTTTTAGTTAAATTTAAATAAACTTATTGCTTTATATATTCTTAAAATTGGGATGCATTTAGTATACCTCTTTGCTAGTAGAACATTTTCTAAGTTCGTTTCCGTAATTATGCACAACATACTTTCCCCTTGTAAGTCCACTGAAATGGATGTGCCTTTGGATTCCATTCAAGTTCTATGTATTTCATGATCTTGTT
>SDBT01000471.1_pt1 | contig 63636 bp, 68 predicted proteins | sample 2277101 | NCBI WGS metagenome assembly SDBT01 (sample SAMN10404973, study PRJNA504765) | marine sediment metagenome | isolation source: marine sediment core GS10_PC15, 103 cmbsf | place: Arctic Ocean: Southern Knipovich Ridge | collected 2010 | reverse complement strand
ACCCCAAGGAGCGTAAGCGGAAGGGGGGTTGGTGGATGATGACCGCCGCGGGCATCGCCTTCGTCAAGGGGCAGCTCCATGTCCAGGAGGTGGCGTGGACGTTCCGTGGAACCGTCACCAAGCACGAGGGGGCGAGGAAGATGATCTACGACATCGACGGGAAGTATCGTGTCCGGGGCGATTACATCAGGGACATGAAGCCCCGCGATGAGGATCCGCCCGGAGGTCAAATGGAACTATGTTGATGAGGAACAACTGATGGAACTCATGACCCCGGAAATCGCAGCACGGTTCAAGGAGGTCGGCTCCCAGGAGAAGCTGGGCGACAAGGCTATCGTCATCGCGAAGTTCTTCGATCCCGCTGGATCGTGGACGTGGTACGCCACGGAGTATGACCCGAAGGCGAACACCTGCTTCGGCCTGGTGCAGGGCTTCGAGCTGGAGTACGGCGACTTCTCGCTTACGGAGCTTCAGGAGGTCCGCGGGTCGCTGGGAACCAGCATCGAGCGGGACATCCACTGGAAGGAGCGCCCTGTCGGCGAAGTCCATTCGCTCCGGGAGACGGGGAGGCGCGTCTGATGGCAGGAGACGAAAGTTCCCAGATCGTGACGTGCGTTCCCTGTAACGTCTGTGGTCGCGGCTTCAGGGCCCGGGACCAGATGTATCTGGAACTCGGGAAGAAAGCGTGGCAGGGCTTTATCTGCGACGGCTGCACCCGGCTCGTGGTCCGGACGTGGCTCGTCAAAACCCCCAGATCTCCATCCGGGGCGTCATCAACAACGATGGCGTGAAGGAGGAGGCGAACTCGTATCTCGTTCTCCCTGACCGCAGGCTGAAAGTGCCGCCGGTGCGGCGGCAACATAGAAAGCCTCGCTGACAAGGCTCTTAGGAGGTGTCATGAACATCAAGGAAATCAAGCTCAAGAATTTCCGTAACCACGAAGACTACGAGGTGGAGCTGGAGAAGGTCACGCTCTTCACCGGCCCCAACGGATCCGGGAAGTCCTCGATCGTGCAGGCCGTGGCCGCGGCGCTCATCAACGAGACCGTCTGGACGGCCAACGACGGAGTGAAGATGCGGAACCACATCCGCAAGGGCGCCAAGTTCGCCAAGATCACCCTCGTCGCCAAGCGCGAGATCACCCGGACGATCCGAGCCAGCGGCACCGTCCTGACCATGGCCGACGGTGAGACGATCACGCAGTCGATGGTCTACAAGAAGCTCGGGGTGTCCCACCAGCACCTCCGGGCCTGCCTGATCCCGCAGGCGTTCCTGACGCTCAAGCTCAAGGAGCAGAAGGACGTCCTGTTCGATCTGCTCTCAGCGGAGATGACGCTCAAGGAGGTGAGAAAGCACATCCCCAAGGACGCCGGCGCCGTCTGGAAGAAGATCGTCGATCGCTGGAGGAAGGAGCATCAGGACGAGCCCACGGTGGACCTGGACAAGCTCCTGGCGTTCGTCATGGAGGAGCGCAAGAAGTTCAAGGCCAAGATCTCCAAGGTGGTGGCCGACGACAGCTCTGACAACAAGGAGTTGATTTCCAAACTCAGCGATCTTTCCCGGAGGATCGGTCAGGCCAACTTCGACAACGAGCAGATAAAGGCTGGGCAGAAAGAGAAGGCCAAGATCCCGGAGCTGGAGAAGCAGATGTCCGAGCTGACCGGCGGCCCCAAGATCGAAGACTTGGAGGAGAGCCTCAAGTCCTCGGGAGAAAACGCCGCTGAACTGGACAAGCGGATCGCCGGCATCGACGCCGTCATCGACCAGAACGCTGCGGAGCTGGACGCCTTCGGTGATCCCAAGCTGAAGAAGGGCAAGGTCCTCTGTCCGATCGGGTTGGAGTGTCCTCACGACGAGAAGATGCTCAAGAAGCGGAAGGCCACCCTGAAAGGACTGGCCACCGCCAAGGACGGTGAGCGCAAGTCCGTGAAGCAGAAGCTGAACGCCGCCCGCCAGATCCACAACCGGAACGACGTCGCCCTCAAGAAGGCCCGGCATAATTCCAGCGAGATCCACGACCTAAAGAGCGAGATTCAGCGTGCCCTGGAGATCAAGGATGGGGAGCCCGTCGACGTCGATGCCATCAAGGCAGAGAAGGCCGAGGTGGAGAAGGAGCTCACCCGCCTCTCCTCCATCTCCAAGCCCGTGGCTTCCAATCCCATCCTCGACAAGCTCGACGCGATCGTGGATTCCCTCAATGTCCATGGCATCAAGACCGACGTCATCCGCAAGGAGGCCAAGGGTCTTGAGGACGAGGTGAACGCCGCCCTTGCGAAGTTTGGTGACTGGAAAGTGCAATTCTTCGTTGAAGAGGACTACCAGCCGACTATACTTACAGCGAAGGGTGAGTGCTCCCTCGGAGAGTTGTCGGACGGAGAGCGCGCGCTTCTGTCCTTGATTCTCCAGGACGTCTTCGCCCAAAGAAGTGGAATCGGAATGGTGGTTATGGACAACGTGGACCTACTGGATCGTGGAGCCTGTGAGTCGTTCATAAACACAGCCTGCCGCGTGAAGTCCAAGGTCTTGATCGCCATGGCCAACGCCGACCACATCCAGATGGGTGATGGAGATCCCATGAAGATCGTAAACCTCGGCCCGGCCAAGGCCGCGGCACCACAGGAGCGCGCCTCGAAGCCGAAGCCCAAGGTGGAGAAGCCGGAAGCGCCGAAGAAGGGCGATGAGCCCGGTATCGAAGACCTGTTTGAGGAGTAGATGATTAACTCGGGACCATTCTGGAGCCTGTACGACCCACGACGGCCAGCACCGAACTACCTCGTGGACCGTACAGGTCCGGAATGGTCCTTCATCCTCTTCCCAACCGAGTCCAAGGCTCAGGCGTTCTCTTGCATCCCCCAATGGAGGAACCTCCGGCCGATCGAGATCAAGACCTACGAGGAGCTCATCGGGCTTCTGCATGTCATCCGCGACGTCGTCCCGCAACTCAAGCGCTTGGCTTTCCATGAGATCCTGGGGAAGCCCAAGCGGAGGATGATCTCCCGGCTACCTGAATTCAAGACGAAGAGGAACTCATGACGAACAATTCCGAGGAGAGAACCCATTCGATCTCAATGGAGGGGCTCTCCGAGATGCCCATCCCGCCCGTCCTGTTGCCTGGCCTTACCCGCCAGAAATCAGGCCCGATGGCTGGCGCCTACTGGATTGACTTCGAGAACATCGAGATCCACGGCCACCCGCCCGGTACTCCGGAGCGCGAGAAGGCCGAGAAGCAGAAGCGGGACATTATCCGCAAATTCGTCGAAACCGAACTTAACCTCGGCACCAAACACTACAACGCCAAGGGTGATCGCCTTCGCAGAAGGGAAGACGTCCTCCGATCCTTCGTGGAACAGGGAGGATTCTTCGTCCAGATACCCAAGGATCGCCAGTGGAAGTTTGATGCCTTCGCTGCTGCACCAGGCCTTAAAATCGGGGACGCTGATGGCCGAACGCCAAATGCAGGTGGAACGGGTCCGGGTATCATCCATCCGTGAAAACCCGCTAAACGCCGAAATATTCAACGACGTACCTGGCGAGAAATACGCTGCGCTGAAGGACTACATCAAGCGCACGGGCATGCTCAAGCCCATCATCGTCAACGGCGACAACGTCATCCTCGCCGGCCACGTCCGCTTCCGGATCTGCAAGGAACTGGGCCACAAGACCATCCCGGTCCAGCGTGTCAAATTTGCCGACCCCAGGAAGGAGACGGAACTCCTCATCAAGGACAACCTGTTGTCCCGGGCACTCACGCCCATCGAAATCGCCAAGGCTGGCATCAAGCTGGAGGAGATCGCGACGAAGTGGAAGCGCGACGGGAAGGTCCTGCGTGACCAGATCGCGGGGCAGCTCGGGATCTCCAGCTCCAAGTACGCCAACATCAAGGCCATCCTCGCCAGCGGCAATTCCAATCTCGTGGAGCGCGTCAACAGGGAAGAGCTGTCCGTCGCCCGTGCCTATTCCATCCTACGACAGGAACGCGAGAGGGCGAAGATCAAGAAGGAGGCCGTCGCCCAGCCCCCCCGGTTCCGCCTGGTCAACGAGGATCCGATGGCCGTCCTGGCCAACTTCAAGCCGGAGAGCTGCGACGCCATCCTGGTCGAGCCCCCGGAGGACTGCGACCCGCTCCTCATGGATCTGGTCGCGCGCGCGCTCAAGCCCACGGGGCACCTTGGAATCATCACGGACAAGAACTTCAGGGCCGTCGCCCGCGCTCAGGATGTTGGCCTTAAGCTCATCGTCAACACCTGCATGCTCGGAAGGTCACACGAAGAGGGCAAGATCGTCCGGAACAACCGGCTCTTCGTCTGGCTTTCCCACAACTCGCGGCCGCGGATCAAGGTGGCCCAGATCCCCACGACCTGGGACTTCAGGATGCACGAGGACATCGAGTACGAGTCGATGAAACGGATCCTGCACCTGATCGTGGAACCCGGAGACGTCGTCGTCCACCTGTTCGGGTCCAACGTGGTGATGGAGAAGCTCACCCCCGTCATCCAGTGTCACGTCTTCGCCGTCCAGCCGGACAAGGACACGTTCGTCCGAGAGAAGCTGCGCGTCTGAATTACTGCGGGTGATCGAACTTCGCGGGCAGGATCCTGTGCCCCAGCTCGTGGTAGAGAGTGATGAACGGGGCCGTGCGGTCGAGAAATCCATAGCTCCACCTCGTCACCCCGCTCTTGTTCTTGAACTCCACGATGGTCCACGGTGGGGCGTTGGTCGGGATCTTCGCCTTGTCCCCAACCTCCCGGCGGGTGTACATGGACACCATGATGCGGCTTTCCATGGTAATGCCCCCGGCAAATCCCGTATGGCTGTCGTTGGTTGGAAAGCTCTTATTGTCCACGAGGATGTAGTTCGTGCTCTTACGGGCGTAGAGGTCGTACGTCTCGGCGCTCACGCCGTCTTTGGCCGCCAGGGCTTCCTTGGCTTTGGCTTGGGCGAAGTCAAAGAGGCCGAAGATCTCCGGCTTTGTGAGCCGCCCCGTGGACACGGTCCCCTCGTCCCGGTACTCCACACGGAAGCCGGCGGGCGTGCTCTCGCCCCAATCGCTGTGCTTCTTTCGCTTGCCGAGGAGCGAGCATCCGGATGCGAGGACCAGGACGGCACTGAGGAGGGTGAATGTTTTCATGGATTAGTATAGCATGGATACACAGGTGATCCAATGATCAACAAACCCCCTGAAGTGGAGCCGTACGACCTTCCCTGCGGATGTTCGCTGACCATCAAGGATATCGGTCCCTTCAAAAACACCGTTGACGAGGTCCGCTGTGCTGAACATTCTCTTCAAGATCTCCGGCCGTGACGTCACACCCGACGGCATTCGGCTCTTCCTGACTCACAAAGGGTGCAGGAAAGAAGCCGCCCTCTTCATCGCCAACAAAGACGAGCTGAAGTCCACATATTCGATCATGTGCCCGTGTGGCACCGGGTCGAATCTTCACTTCGGAAAACCAAAGATGGGCCGGCGGCTGATAGATTTGCTCAAGAAGCCGGCGCCGGGGGAAAGACTCGGTGACATCACGGGGCCACAGCTCAACTGAAAATCCGAACACCCAAATACATAGATGACCCACAAGGAGAGACCGATGAAAACTAAACTAATCCAATTTCAATGCCTGAAGGAGGGCACGCTGTTCTATTACCAGCATCAAACAATCAACTTGCCGTTTGACTGGCGCTGTCCGCTGTGCGGATCAAAAAGGGTGGAGCGCACCGGAAGAGTGTTCCCCGCAGTGGATGAAATGCGCGCTTTGCCTGCAAAGCGCTGCTTCCGTTGCAAATCAGCGCCGTGGGCGTGCCGCTCCTGCGGGCGCAAAGTCTGTGAACACTATTGCGGATTCAAGAAGCCAGACAAAACCGCGACTTGTACGAGGTGCCGTAAATGAAACGTGTACAGCGATTCCTTGACGACTATCCAAGATGCACGCTTCCCGCTGGGATGCACGCTCTCACGAAGGATGTGGAAAACCTCGCCTGTGATCGGCGAAAAACCGGATGGGAGAATGCGCCCGTGTTCGAGAAAGGGCTCCGATTGCTATTGAGGGCGAGAGGTGAGGATGAGAGAATGGCGATGCTTTTCAAGGTAGATGCCTTCGGCACGCTTTCAGAAAGAGAGTGGGCATTCTCTGCGATCACCCCGTTTCTCGAAGCTGTCGAGCCTACGGCGAGGGAGCAGCTTGAAATACACCATGTCCATGGGCGCAATGCTCTGGTAGCACTAATGGAAGCGGGCAAGGTGTCGCTGGAAGATGTACTCGATACTCAGAAGCATTGATGACCCAGAAGAAGAAGCTGCGCCCTTGTGCTATGGCCGAACCAACACCACCATATAAGGTAGAGTGAGGGGGGATTTTTCGAGTCTTTCGTGGAAGGGCTTGATTCCGTGAGGTGGTGGCCTGATAATAATCGGTACCCGTGGGCGGCTCCGCTTCGCCCACGGGCCCTAACCACGGTGACCCATCTGTGAATGAGTCGTCCATGGCTGCCGCCACTCTACGGCACACTGGCGGAGCGAGTCAACAAGTAGCGGAGATGGAGGGGAATCATGCCTGATGTGCTGCCCTGGCTGAAACTATGGGTCGACATGCCCATGGACATCAAGATCCGCCAGCTTGACGCGATCGAGAAGTGGATCTGGACGGCCTTGATGTGCATGACCCGCCGCTCCCCCAAGGCGCCGGCGATCTGGACCCACGAGCTGGACGAGAAGGGACGTCCAAAGGAGGACACGGAGCTCAAGCCTGCAACGATCCAGGACATCACCAAGATCGCGAAGGTTGGCGACGAGTACTGGTTGGGGAAGCACGAACTCAAGTTCCAGGGCACTTTCCGGGAGCTGTATACCAAGAAAGAGTTCCTAATCTACCTCGCATTGGAACACTTCAAATTGCTCGATATGGTGACTGAAAATTCGCGTAAAGTGTTCACGCTCAAGAACTTCACGCGGAGACAGTTCTTCCAGACCGACCCTGAACTCGACATATCGGAGACGGGACGTAAGAGGATAAAGAAGATAGAGAAGACAAAGAGGATAAAGAAGAATAGAAAGGGGCCTGGATCTGGTAAGCCGAGGACGGAGGAAGGGCTCGCCATCTACGAGGTCTACGAGCACTGGCTGGCAGTCATGGAGAAGCCCCGGGCCTACCTGACCGATGCACGCAAGACCAAGATCTTCGCCCGTCTCAAGGAAGGCTATTCCGTCCAGGACCTCAAGGACGCGATCGACGGATGCAAATCGTCCGAGTGGCACATGGGCGAGAACGACCGGGGAACCGTGTACAACGACCTCGAACTCATTGTTCGCAACGGTTCCAAGGTCGAGGCTTTCATGGCCCGGCTCCAGAAGAAATCAGGAGGACTCAAGCATGTCCACGGTAAACCCAGCAATCGATTCGTTGATCCCAAAGATCAAGGCGCACAAACCAACGATGCAGAAGCGGAGCGACGACTTGAAGAGCTTTCAGCTTTCGGTGAAGACCCCGTGCCTGAACTGCCAGCAGGCTCCGAAGGTGAAGTTCACGCCTCCGAATCCGGCGAAGTGGAGCAGGCTGGAGAAGACCCTGGCGGGAAAGGACATCCACCCAAGGATGTATGATTCGATCCTCGACATCATGGAGGGGCATCACGAGCTGATCCCGTGTTGCTGTAAGCTCAAGGAGCACATCCAGCAACCGCCGCTCATCAGGATCAACGTGCCCCTCGATTACATGGAGCCGCCGCCCGTCTGGGACAGCTTCCGGGTCCAGCCGAAGAATAAGACGGCGTTCAATTTCTGCCGGGGCTGGGCCAAGAAGTACGCCCTCGGCCAGGAGTATCCTGCTCCGCTCCTGTGCGGGCCGGTGGGGAATGGGAAGACCCGTCTTATCTGGACGATCATCGCCTCCATCGTGAAGGTGCGGGACGACCACAACCTCTGGCTCTATGAGCGGGAGTTGGCCACGGCGAACATCCAGCATGAGCCTGACAAGCGGCCGCCGTACCAGACGTTCGACTACAGGTACCTGACGATGCCGCACTTCTCCGAGGAGATCCGGATCCGGGCGAGGAACCATCAGGACGTCGTGGACTACAGGAAGCTGGTCAACCAGGCCGAGGTCTTGGCGATCGACGACATCGGAGCGGAGAACGCCACGGAGTTCGTCCGGGAGCAGTTCCACCTCCTGATCGAGGAGCGGGTGGTCCAGCGCAAGCCCCTCCTCATCGCCTGCAATTTCTCTGTGGAGGAGCTCGAGGAGTGGACGGGGAGCAGGGTCATGAGCAGGCTTCGTGGAGCCTGTGACATCATTGAAGTCCAAGGGTCGGACATGAGGATCGAGGAAAAAACCCGGAAGGTAAAACAGCTATGATCATGGTCAAGCACTTCAAGGAGCCGCGCGAAAACGAAACCCCCAAGTGGAAGGAGTTGCAGAAATTCCTCAACGAGGAGGGTTACCAGCGCGAGGTCCGGCACATCACCGGCTATCCCACCGGCCCGGACCACAACCTCGTCGTAATCTACGAGGAGACCGAGGTCGAAGAGGCCGAGCCCCCCGCCTGATTCGGGTATAAGAATCTCGAAAGACGGTCATACACGCCGTCGGACAAATTTACGGAGGATCTGTCTTGTGAAAATCGATCTTGAAGTATCGGTTGTGGGGGTCGTTGAAACGTTCACCCGGATGTTCGAGGCCTTCCCCTCGCTGTCGGAGGCAGTCCGGGCCAAGACGCTCAAGGAGCTGGGGGAGGAGCCGCTCTGCAAGGAGAACTTCGCCGAGTACCTGTTTCTCAGAGGCTTCAGGGCTTTCGAGAAGGAGGAGCTGAGCGGGAACAAGGACACGGTCGCCTCGACGGTCTACAAGAGGGAGACCGCGAACATCATCACGGAACTTACGCAGAAGATCCTGCATGTTCACGTGGTTCACCAGGCAAAGCTCACGGCGATCGAGAAGGAGTTCGGCAAGGACAGCGAAGAGTACAAGAAACAGAGCCAGTTCCTTGCCGGCATCGATTTCCTGTTCTCCGTCTTCGATTCCCATGTGACGGGCAAGGACGAGATCCGCAAGGCTTACAAAGCGTCCTTGGGCGAGGTGCCGATCAAGGTGTCGCCCGCCGAAAAGCCGCCGAAGACGCCGTCTCCGGCCAAGCCTTCAAGGAAGAAAGCGACGAGGAGGAAACGATGAACACGATGGACGCGCTCCTGGATCTCAACTACCGGATCGAGGCGAAGTACCCGCTCATTCTGGTGAAGTCCCACGAGGAAGGCCGGTTCCTCCGGTCCATGCAGACGTCGATGAACCAGTTCTCTGGCGTCAGCGGTGAGCTGGGTCGGCAGTTCTACACATGGAGCCTGACCGAGGGGATGGTGCTGGTGGAGATGACGACCACCAAGGGCAAGAAGGGCCAGAGGGACAAAATCCACATGTCCCAGACCAATATCGAGGAGACCGACGAAATCACCGATGTCCTTGCGTGGATCAAGAAGACGGCGATCAAAGACGCCGCCGAATACGCCGAGCGCAGGGCGGAGTCTATGAAGGATCGGATCGCGCGCAGGAAGACCACGGGTCACGTCTCCCTCCCGAGGCGGGTATACATCCTCAAGGATACCCACCCCTTCATGGAGATCGCGCCCGTCCGCAGGTATCTGCGGGACTTGGCCGACATCCTTCCCACCACCGCCGGCACGACGGTCATTCTCCTGAGCCCCCAGATGACGCTGGATCCGGACATCGAGAAGCAGGTCGCCGTCGTGGACTTCCCCCTCCCCAACGAGGGTGAGATGGAAGCCTTCGCCCGGGAGATGGTGGATGAGAACCGCAAGAAGCTGGAAGCGGTGCCCGACGGCGCGGAGATCCTCAAGATCGCCCGAGCCTGCCTGGGCCTGACCTACAGCGAGACGGAGAACGTGCTCGCAAAGAGCATCGCGCAGCATGGCAAGATCAAGCTCCAGATCATCTCCGACGAGAAGAAGCAGATCGTCGAGAAGTCCGGGGTCCTCAAGATCATCGAGCCCGACATCAGCCTTGACGAGCTGGGCGGCATGGAGGATCTGAAGGAAGAGATCGCCATGATGATCTCCGAGTCCAACGATCCCGAGGCCGCGAAATGGCCGCTCCCACCGCCGCGCGGCATCCTCCTGGGAGGCCCGCCCGGAACTGGGAAGACGGCGATCGCCAAGGGCATCGCCAAGCTGAAGCAGGTCCTCTGCATCGGATTCAGCCTATCCTCCTGCAAGGGCAGTCACCTGGGCGAGTCCGAGGCCAACTTTGAGGCAGCCATCAAGGTCATCGACAGCAACGGTGATTGCGTCGTCCTGATGGACGAGGCTGAAAAGGACATGCCCGCTTCGGACGCCTACCAGGGAGATGGCGGTGTTGGAGAAGGGCTCCTTGGCCAGTGGCTCTCCTGGATGCAGAACAGCACGAGCAGGAAGCTGGTAGTGATGACCTGTAACGATCCCCGTAAGTTGCGTCCCGAAGCCATCCGCGCCGGCAGGATCGACACCTTCTGGTGGAACGATCTGCCTTCAGCAGAGCAACGGGTGAAGATCCTGGCCCTTCACCTGACCAAGCGAAAGCGCCCTCATTCCGAGGTCTACGATCTGGGAGCCGTGGCCGAGGCGACTGATGAGTACTCCGGAGCTGAGCTGGAACAGGTCGTGATCAAGGGACTCCGGATCGCCTTCCACAAGAAGCGGGATCTGGATACGAAGCATCTCCTGGCCGGGGCCAAGCAGATCCAACCCGTGGCTAAGACCATGAAGGAGAAGATCGAGACCCTCCGGGAGTGGGCCAAGACGCGTGCGCGTCCCACGTCCAGCGTGAAGAAGAAGTCCAAGCGTACTCTCCAAACGTCGAGGGAACTGTAATGGCTGAAGATCCGTTAAGCGCAGGGGACAGGCTGATCGCATTTTCGATTGTGCTGATGATTTGTGGCATCGTTTGGTGGGTTTTGTTGTCGTGAGGAAACTGTAATGGCTGATGAGACCGTGTACGAGTGCCAGAACTGTCCCAAGAGGTGGAAGATGGGGGAGCTTATCAACCCCATCCCAGACCTTGAGCAACGCGTCGCACCCGGTGAGCCCATGCCTGCCGGCGAGTGTCCGGACGAGGACTGCGGCGCCGTCTGCCACGTCATCGATCTGAACAAGCCCATCACCATCCTGACGGTCTACCTAGATGGTGACGGCGACCTTCAGTTCCATGGCAGTCTGAAGGAGGAAGGCGAATTCGAGAAGGATCTGGACGGAGCGACCGCCAAGGTCCTCCACCGCTTCTTCATCGAGGGAAAGATCGTGAAGGAGGACGGTGAAAAAGAACCCATTCCTGTGAGGTAATCATGCTGAATGTTACGTTCGTTGTTCCGCGCATTTCCAAAGACGAGAAGACCGTCGCCATCGTTAAGGTCAAACTCACGCCCGCGGCGGTGAAGGAAGGCTACGACAGAGCCAAACGCTTCCTCCCGTTTCTCAGGGATGCCGTCACGAAGTGGGTGGCCGAGACCAAGGAAGGGAAGAAGGCGTGGGCGGATTCCTGCAACGAATTCAACATCGGCGACCTGTCGATGTACAAGCTGGACGTGATCGTACAGCAGGTCGGCGTGAAAGAGTTCATAAAGTCTCTCAAGATCACCTGCCATATCGACGTGCGTAGGCATTCGGACTGGACGTATGACACCGTCTTGGTGGACGATTCCGCTTTCAAGGAGATCAAGGATGTCCGTTGAATTCACCGAACCACCGGAGGAGATCGAGATCATCCTCACCCCGGAGGGGACTCAGATCTTCGAGATCTGCAACACCTGTCTTTTCGAGGAGGGGGCCGACGAGAACTGTAAACCGTCGGCTCTCCTCTTTGTCCAGGAGCTCCGCAAGCAGGGCCACGTGGCCGAGATCCGCGAGCCGAAGGAGGACCCGTGCTTCACGTAACCATCACCCTCAAGGGCAAGCAGTGGGGGGATGTCACCCTCGCTGCCGAGGAGGTCCTCAAGCATCTACGGGAGGAGAAATACGCCGCAAACGGAGGGGGCGGCAGCCTTGATTTTGCGTTCAAGGTCGAGGGTGAACCCAACGACGTGGGAGACGAGCAACCATGAGTCATTACACAGAGATCGGGTTGAACTTCAAGGACCGGGAGTGCCTGGTCAAAGCCCTCAATGACATGGGCTACAAGGAGGTAGAAGTCAACGACGAGGCTCAGCCGCTCGTCGGCTACCAGGGGGACTTCCGCCGGGTGGACGACTGGAACGCCCACACGAGGGATCCGAAGCTGGCCGTCAAGGCCCACGTCATCGTGCGCCGCCGGCACATCAGCTCCGTCGCCAACGACCTTGGCTTCGAGCGGATGCCCAACGGGAAGTTCCGGGCGATCATCAGCGTCTACGACAGCAACAAGCACAACGAAGCTTGGGTCGGGAAGCTCGGCCAGAGGTACGGCCGGGCTCTCGACAGGAAGGTCGCGAAGGCTGGGGGGTGGATCACGACCGAGAAGGTCCTCCCTGACGGTCGCATCAAGCTGACACTACGGAGGTGACATGCCGAAATTCACAATCCGGCAAAACTGCGAGTACTCGATCGAGGTGGAGGCCGTAGATCTCGACGAGGCCTACAAGAAGGCCGAGGCTCCCCCCAAGACTGACTGGCAGCAGGCTTGGTCACCTATCGATCTGGACGAGGATAAGTGATGGCAATCTCCAAGGGATACAAGAGCAACTTCGAGACCCTCAAGCGAGCGCACAACGACGGCCGACTCGCTCTCATGGAATGCCAGGACAAGAAGACCAAGAAGAAGGTCTACGTCATCTGCGCGGTCAGCAGCGACCCGGAAGGGGGCGAGGCTGTCGACATGGTTCCCCTTGCCAAGCTGTTCGATGGGAACCCCTACGGCGAGCTGAACCCTCCAGACCCCGGCAAGAAGGATGGCTTCATCGATATGAGCAAACTTGAGGAGGGAAAACCCAGATGGCCGAAGAAGAAATCGAGATCATCGAGAACCCGGACGGGACGTCCAGCATCAAAGTGATCCGCTCGAAACGGCCGTGCCACGAGGTATCCAAGCCGTTCGAGCAGGCAAAGGGTGAGGTCACGTCGACCAAGCCCATTCACAACCCAGGCTCCCAGCTCGGGCAGGGAACGCAGATCAAGCATTGAGGTGTCGATGGCTAGGCGTAACCGACTGGCGGTCCTGGTCCTGTCCCTGAAGTTGCTCCGGCGATTAGGGGGTCTCCGCTACGGGCTGACCATCGAGGAGATGCAGGGGGATCTTGGAGGAGTGAGCAAACGTACGGTCCGGCGTTATCTCAAAGCGTTTAAGGCTGCCGGCGTTCTGCTGGAGGGCTACACGACTTCCGTGTCCCGCTGCAAGAAGTGGCGCATCTCGCGAATCAGGAATGGCAAGGCTTCCATTTTCACACAAACCGCTTAACCGGAGGTAATATGACCGTGGCAACCGCAGACGAGGTAGCAGAAAAACTCGGTGTCGACGCCGACAAGCTCAAGCAGCACAAGGGCGCGTACATCGGTATGGCCGCCCAGATGGGCGTCTTCGCCACGTCCCACATCGGGCACTACCGGGCGGAGACGAGTGTCGTCGAGGAAGATCTCGGCATCAAGCTCTCCGAGAAGGAAAAGGAGTGGATCAGCCTGGGCAACCAGCTCCTTCTTCCGCCCGAGATCGTCAAGGAGCTGAACCACATTGAGGGGATGGGTCGATCCAACGTCAAGAAGCACGCCCTTGAACTCATGATGGGCCACTGGATCCCCGTCACGGCGTGGGATTCCTTCCAGGCAGAGAACGAGAAGCTCAAGGCTGATTTCTTCGCCCTCCGGGACAAGATCGTCCGGGACTATCCGAAGCTCCTGAAGGTGGTGGAAAAGGCCCTCTACCACCGGGCCGAGAAGGTCTACGATCGGCTGGAGAAGAAGCCCCCCCATCCCGCGAAGTGGATGGACGCCTTCGTCAAGCGCGTCATCGGCCGAGCCAAGAGCGTTGGCGAGGTCGAGGGGTCCTTCTCCTGGGAGATCGATCTGGAGTGGCTGCCGGCGCCGTCGACCATCGAGGACGAGCAGCTCAAGCTGGACAAGATCGCCCTCGATCGCAAGAAGATCCAGGCGAATCAGGCCAAGCTCCAGAGCGAGGAGAATGTCCGCTGGGCCGTCGAGCAGGACCAGATCAAGAAGATGCGGGATGTCAACGCGGTCGTCGCCGAGCAGCATCGCAAGAAGCGGGAGGCCCTGGCGCAGGAGCACGACAAGTTTGCCGTCGACGTCGAGCTGAAGCTCCGCGAAGCGCTCCTGGGCACGGCCACGGAAATCCTGAATTCGATGGATCGCAACGACGGGAGGCTCCTTCAGGGTAGTGTCACGAAGCTGGAGAAGCAACTCAAGCGTGGTAGGATGCTCAACTTCATGAAGGACGAGGAGATCGAGGCCTACTACCAGGAGATCGAGCACCAGCTGAGCAGCAGGAGCGGCAAGCGTACGCGTGGCAGAAACATCAAGGGCATCATGAAGCGCATCGAGGAGAAGATGACTCCCTCCGTCCGGGCGCTCGAAGGCACCAGCACCAAGGAGGAGGAACTGTGCCGGATCATCGCAAACGGAATCGGCGAAGTCCGAAGCGTCGAGTAGTCGCTGCGCTCTACGACATTCTGAGCGAGCAGCTTCATGACTACAAGGGCCATGTCTGGGTCCATCGCTGGCTCTTCCCCAACGCGGAGAACAAGAACAGCCTCATCCCGAGGCGGGCCGGGACCACGATCACGCAGGGTCTCGCAAGGCTGTTTGAGATGCCGTATCTAGCGATTTGTCGGGTGGCCAGCGAAAAGCTCAAGGACGCGGATCTGTGTCCGTATGTCTGCCCCAACGACGTGGGTCCCACAAAGATCGTCGTGATCGACGTCAAGAACGGGCGCGTCGTTGGGGTGTTCGAGCACAAGGCGTGGGAGTTTCGGTTTCAGAACGTCTCGGAGCTGGAGAAGTTCATGGTGGAGAGATCCGGGGCAATCGTAAAAATATGGAGGACGCAGAATGGACGTAGCTGACGACACCACGAGGGTTTGGGCGGACAAGATCGACAAGGAGCACCGGGCCCGGGCCCGGACGCTGTCCGAGTTTGCAGCCAAGCTCATCATGAAGCGCAAGGGGCAGTTGCCCCGGAACTTCGATGAGTGGTGTCAGGACATGGATATCATCAAGCGCGCTCACGAGCACGTGGGGGCCTGCAACGCGATGAACGAGATCAGGACGGCTCTCTTCCCGTTGCCGCCGCCCGGGAGTCCCACCGCGCCCGTCTCGGGCGTAGCTGGCACGCCCCCCCCGCCGCCGGCAACCGCAGAAGACGGCCGCGTGTCCCATCCCCCAGATCCTCAGCCGCCGCCTCCCGCTCCCCCGGTTGCGGCCGCGCCGCCACGCCCGCCCCAGCCACATCCGCCGGGGACTTCGGTTGCTCCCCCTGCTACCCCCCCGCCGCCCAAGGAACGATTCCCCGCAGGTGAACCCTTGGGGGGGAAGCCTTTCGCTCCACCCCCGCCGGTACTTCCGACGCCTCCCAAGCCGAAAGAAGAAGAGGGCAGCCAGGAACAGCGCGGGTAAACTATAGCGCCGTGCGCGCGACTACGGTCGCCTGCGTAGGGAACACGCAGAAAAAGGAGGACTAAACCTCCTCCTCCTCACGGGTAGGTACCTGCCCGTCGCACGGTTGTATTTCAGGCGGCAGGTCGGATTGCAGTTCGGCCTGCCGCCTTTACATTTCACACCACAACATGGGAGATAATCCGTGGATCTCGTTCAATTCAAGAAAGACGTATCGCTGTTGTCCAAGGTGGTTCCAAAGAAGGGTGCCCTCCCGAATCTCCAGTGCATCTGGCTCAAGGGCGGCGTGTTGGCCGCCACGGATCTGGAGCAGTTCCTCCTGATCAAATCCGACGTCACCCCCTTCCCCAAGCCGGTCAATGCGGTGCGCCTCAACAAGATCCTGGGTGGGCCCGGTGTGCCCACGAGGATGGCCGTAAGCAAGGAAGGTCTCGAATTCGACTGGGAGAACGGTCGGACCGCCACCATCCCCTTCGTGGATCTGGGGGAGGACGGTGTCGATCCCGAAGATGCAATGCCCTCCTTCCCCAAGGAGCACACCCGGCTCACCGACATCGAGGTCGACCCCTACGATCTCGCCTACGTCAACAACGCCGTCAGCACGGAGGTCGTGCGGTATGCCCTGACCGGCATCTGTTTCGATGGCCGGAAGAAGCATATCGTCGCGAGCGACGGGAAGCGTCTTCACTTCAGAGCCTTTAAGGCCGAGAAGGAATTCGACGAGAAGATCGTCGGTCCCGGAACCATCGACCTCATCCGGGCGATCCACAAGGAGTACAAGGCTGAGGTTAAGATCACCAAGATGGGGCTGGACAAGGATGGGATGCAGGGATCCTTCTACATGGGCCGGCACATCCTCTTCGGCAGGCTCATCGATGGGAACTTCCCTGATTGGCAGGTGGTGGTCCCGAAGAATTTCACCTGGACCATCAAGGTCGTCACTGATGATCTCAGGGCTGCTCTCACTAGGGCAGTGGCCCTCTGCCAGGGCGGAAATACGGAAGCTGTGCAGCTGAGGATCACGGAGGCCGGCCTCAAGCTGAAAGCCAAGAACTTTGAGACAGAACCTCCGACGGAGGAGAATTACATCGTCGAGATGCAGGGTGTGGACAACGGCGTGCAAGGCGACATTCGCCCGTTACAGTTCGCGGTCTTCAACCCGTCCTATCTGAGGGACACGCTCTGCAATTCGGAGCGCACGATCCTTCAGGGCAACGACAAGGGGTCGGCGATCGTCGTCAACGGCAGCGCCGTCCTCATGCCGCTTACGATTGCTCTGGACGACGATCCTCCTAAAGAGGGTCGGATGAGCAAGGAGAGGGCCCAGGGGCTCCCCAAGTGGCATTCGCTTGACCTGGTCAAGCCGGTGAAGATCGCCGGCAAGGAGGCGAAGTCGGTCCGTCAGAAGCCGAAACCGAAGCCCGAAAAACGTGCCAACCCGCGTGAGCCGGATCCGGTGAAGGTCGCCACGCCTCCTCCGCCCCCGCGGAAGCGGAAGGCCTCTCGACCCAAGGCCCGGAAGACCTCGAGGACGAAGGCGCGGAAGGCCCCCCGATCGAAGGCCCGGAAGACCTCCAAACCCAAGGTCCGGAAGGCCGCGCGGCCCAAGCCCAAAAGGAAGCACAAGGGTCGGAAGCCCGCAGCGTCGGAGCCTCGTGCCCGGGACATGCACGTTCCTCTTTTCAACTGGTAACAGCCAGAGTAGGATAAAGGCGCGGGGGATTAAACCTCCGCGCCTTGTTTTAACTAGGAGGTTGACCATGGAGAAGTATGGCGTCAGCTGCAAGTGCGTGGAAGGCCATCCCAACATGGACGGGATGATCAAGCAGGCCAACGGCGACCTGAAGTGCGGCGACTGCGGCCGCGTCTTCGGGAGCATCAAGCTTGCCGACCAGATCCAGCTCCGGGAGAAGGACGCTTCGCCGGTGAAGGAACAACCCTGATGTTCCAACCCTTCCAGTACCGGGCGATCGTCACCAAGGTCAAGTGGAAGCTGCTCCAGCTCGTCTCCGAAGGCGCTGTCCTGGACGGGGACTCCGCCTACTTCTTCTACGACGAGGGGGAGCGGAATTACACGAACCCGAACAACCGCTTCTTCGGGATCGACACCCCCGAGATGAGAGGCCGCCACTCCAAGTTCTGGAAGGACGATCCGAACGCCGACGCGATCGCGCTCGAGGCGAAGGCGTTCGTGAAGGACCTGATCGAGGGAAAGGAAGTCTACTGCAGGTCCATGGGCCTCGACAAGTACGGCCGTCGGCTCCCCCTTATCTGGGTCACCCAGGAACTCGCCAACACCGAGGATCCGCGCGCCACCCTCAACCAGTTGCTCATCGACAAGGGCTTCGCGATACACGTCTACGACAAGAAGGGGCTCCTTGCGGACAAAGGCTGGGGCGCGAAGATCGTCATCAACGGCAAGGAGCATTTCGTTGAAGGGGGTAAGCTTCTCTACCAGGATGCAGTACGCCTCTCGGGTCTGTCGGGGGCCGATCTCTACACCGTAACGTACGACGGGTCAGATGGATGGAAGGTTCACGGCATGTTGAGTCCGGGCGAGTACGTGAAGATCAAGGAAGGGACCGTGTTCAACGTGGCTTTTACGGGCAACGCATGACCGAGGTAAAGCGGTGTTGCCGATCCTCTCACGACCCTCCCGACACCGCCTGCAAGACGTATCTTGAGGGATCGCAGAAAGGCTTCTGCGTGTACTGCGATCACGAGAAGAAGTGTCACCCCGGTCCAGGTGCGACCTGATGGGTTTTTCGGCCCGCTGAGGATCAGCGTGAAGATAAAGCTTGAATTCGATAAGGTAGGGTTTGGTTGCGACTGGTGCCTCAACAAGGGAGACCTATGCGGAGGTTGCGAACGGAACCCCGGCCTTCAGAAGCTCACGGACAACTTCAAGCGGAAGCCCAAGGAGCCAAAGACGCCGCTCAAGGTCCCGAAGCCAAAAGTCACAGATGAAACGCGCAAAATCGCCGAAGGCAATAGAGGCACCTTAGCGGAGTGGGGATATCATGTTTCACCTGACCCTCCCCCTGCCGATCAGCAAGAACAAAAGGGTCCGGACGGGCCGCAAAAAAGTACTGACAGTTAATCTCCTCGGCCAGGCCAGCTACTACAACAAGACCGTCGTTCGCAACACCCCCGAGTGGGCCCAGTACAAGGCGCTGGTCTGCGGCCGCTTCCTCGAAGCCCACTACCACATGGACCGCATCATCCTCCAGGAGGGGCAGCGGCTCGTCTTCGACCTGACCTGGTACTTGAAGAACGACCGGACCGACTGCATTAACTTTCACGACCTCCTCGCCGACGCCATCGAAATGGCGATCGACATCAACGACAAGCACTTCCTGTTCAGGGATCTGTGGGTCCACATCGTGCCTGAGAACCCACGGGTGGACGTGGTCATGCGGGTACAGAAGCGTGCCTGACGTGACCTGGATCCTTACCAAGAGCGGCCCGTAAAGAAAGAGGGCCGCAGGAAAGCGTGCGCTCTCCCACGGCCCTCGCCCGCTGTGCCCGCGTTAGTCTTTGCCCCTGCCGTCGGCTACGGCAGCGTCGACGATCCTCTGGAGAATCTTCGAGCTGCGCTTGTAGGTGTCCAGGTCGTCAGGGACGTCGGCCTCATCCTCATCATCGTTGAGGTCAGGGAGGTCCTTGGCCTCGACTCCTCTCAAGCGTTCGATCAGCAGGTCGTGGCGGTAGTTGATCCCATCAACAAGCTCCGAGATCCCCTCTGCCCTGATGTACCCCTTCGGGCTACAGGCCATGAGGAGAAAAGGAAGCATGATGGCCATCAACAGCAGCTTGGCCTTGGAGCCCAGCTTCGCCAAGCCACGACTCCCAGCGTAGCCCAACGCGGCTCCCGTCGACATGATCATTCCGCCGATCTGCCGCGCGATTTCGAGCATCGTGGGCTCGCCTTCCACCGCCACCGGCAGGAACGCCAAGATCGCGCCGACCACTCCCAGGACTGAGCAGATCCAGAACTCCGTGGACCGGATGCCGGGTTTGGGACCGGCCTGCTCCGTTTTTCCGTCGCCTTCCATGATTCCTCCGTTACTTGAATTTCACACCCGCGGACAGCAGCCCACCACGGACCGCATCCGTCACGATTCCGAGGGCGTTCGACACCCAGTCCCAGGACACGCCGTTGAGCCGGATCCGGTTCAGCTCGCCGAGTCCCGTGATCTGGGCGCGCAGTTCGTCCTTGAGCTTCGGCCGGTCGTCCTTGACGGCCCGGAGCATGTCCTTCCCGATATCCTTGCCGAACTCTTTCAGGTTGCCCTGGCCCTGCTTGGTCACGCTCTTGAGGAGTGCGGCCGCAGAGTCGCCCAGGGATTTTTCCAGCCCTTTCAGGTCCACCTTTACCGTCATGGGAGCTCCTTTCAAAAAAGGGTTAATCGGGTGAGGGCGGGGATTCTACCACGAAGTCTCCAAGGGTTTCTCTTTCTTTTAGTATCTTCTCCTGGGCCCGCGCCTCGATCTGCTGGATCCGGGGGCGGGTCAGCCCGAACGTCTCGGCGATCTGGTTGAGCGAGAACGTGGTCTGGAACGGAGCATCGAAGTCAGCCTTGCATAAGGCTTTCCCTACTTTTACATCCGCGTGGATGGCGGGCTCCAAGACTTCCTCTACCTTCCGTTTGTCTCCCGCAGCCTTGGCTTCCGCCAGGGCGGTCCGAAGTCTATCTACTTTTGGGTTCAGGTCGACGAGGTAGTTACACGTCGTCACGCGCATCGGACAGGTGGCGGGCGAGCATCTCTTCAGAATCGGCATTCTTTTTTAGCATAGGCGGAGTTTTCGAGCGGGATATTTAATCCTCCCCGCATGATCAGCCACCAGACGGCACCAGTTTATGAACTCCGATTGCGGCAAGCTAGTCTTCATGAAGTTAATGTCCCGGTGTAACCATTGCACATTGCCGGGAATGTATCCTTTGGAGCTGTCGATTCGATCAAGCGATGCGCTTGACGCTCCAGCCTTCATGCTCTTCGGCGATAGCGTCAAAGGGACGTTGGTCAAAGCGCACCGTTTCCCTTGAGCCACGAATAGGTCCCATGCAAATTGCGCCGTAATTTGGAGTGGCAACCCCCTAGTTCTCGCCTTGGCACAAATATTCCTCCAGCGCGTGGATGACAGGTCTCCGACGCCTTTGTATCTCGAACTTCGGTTCCTTTTCCTGATGCACCCACACGACCGCTTTGCTTGATTCACGCGTCTGGCTTTGTGCGTGAAAGCCGCTGCCGCCATAACAATCTTATTCCCACAGGTGCATCGAATGAGCCACAGCCTCCCACAACGGGTCGACTCACCAGTAGGTTTGAGGGCAGTCAGATAACCTCTCTGAATGCCCGTAAGGTCACGCATCATTAAAATTCTCAACATCCGCTGCGCTTGGACATTTTGAGCTGGCGTATTTACCCATCCCAAATTCTGCCCCGTAGATTACGCCTGGTATCGGGTTTGTTTCGTGGAGTTCAGACTTCCAGCCCTCGGGTACGCCGCGGCGGATGGCATCCTTGAGATGTGTGAAGGCCATCTGGGAAAGCCAGTCGCGGCGGTGAAGCGGGAGCGTGTTGATTCCCTTGAGGACCGGCTCGAAGTCGACCGGCTTGGGATTGGCCCGGACCTTCTTCCTGCCCTGTTCGCGCAGGATTTCGACGTCCTTCTCGCTGAGGATCGTCTCGGGCATGATCCCGTCTATCTCCTCGTCCAACCAAGCTCCCAACGCCTGATCTATGGGAACGGACTTCACACCCACAGCGTTCATGTTCCGGACGAGGTTGTAGGGAACGATGTCGCCGGCAACGAAGTCGCTGCCTCCGGGATCCCTTACCCGCGCGGAATCCGTGATCGCCCGGACCACGGTCTCGAAGTGCTTCTGCTTGACGTAGGGGCCGGCACGGTGATAGACATCGGCGAGGTCCTCCACGAGGGCCGTCCGCATCTGGGTCATCCCCAGAACCCGGAGCACATCCTTGGGGTCCCGACTCCCGGAGGAGATCCGGACGCCCTTGTCCACCTTCTCGTTGGACTTCACCAGGAGCTTCCGGTCAGGGGAGACGTAGTGATTCTTCCCCCCGATCCGCACGTTCCAACCGCCAATGGGGGGCTGGGTGATCGATTCCACCTTCCCACTCGTCTCCGCGATCGCGGCCTTGTCGGGAAACTCCTCGGGGAACTGCATGAGGGACCGCACCCGCTTGAAGCTGTCGGTGATCTTGTCCTCTCCCGAGACGATGCCGCCGGTATGGAACGTGGACATCGTCAGCTGGGTGGCGGGTTCGGTCACGGACTGTGCGCTGATCGCCCCGAGATTGACCCCTTCCGAGTATGGCTTCCCGTACTCGTCTAGGCCGGCGCAGGTCTGGCAGATACCCTTGCCCGATTCGCAGGTGATGGGCGATCGCACGATGACGGTCTTGACGCCACGGGCCATCATCTGGTCGGCGAGGGTGGGGGTGATAACGTCTCCACGCTTGCCCACCTTCGAGGCGTCCTGGGCGAGGTAGCGGTCCACGATCTCCTTGTTCGACACGGACATCTGGAGGCCGGCCGTCGTGTTGCAATCCGCTTCCGTGACGGGATAGTTGACGGTGGTATGGAGCAGGCTCTTGTTGAGGGCCCCGGGCTCGCTCGTCCGCAGCGTCCGCTCGATCATGCCTTTCCGGGCGCCGTGCATCGCCGTCCAGTACTCCGCCGGCGTGAGCCCCTCGGAGTAGCTGCTCTCGATGAGCGCCGGCACGATGTTGCCGACGGCGTCCTCGACGGCCACCGGAGCGGCGGTCATCTGCTGGATCTGGCCCCAGCTCCCGCGCGCGCCGGCACGGACCATGACGCCCAACTGGTTGTCGGCACCCGTCCCCTTCCTCACGATCTCGCCCATTTCAGACTGGGCTTTGAGGAGCGCCTTCTCGATCAAGGTGTCCTTCTCCTTGTCGGGGCTATTGGACGTCCGGATCCTCTCGATTTCCTTGCGGACCTTGGCAATCACGGGGTCCCGCCCCTTGTGGTTTACCGTGAAGTCTCCAAGGCGGACGGAGAACCCGTGTTCGTAGGCGGTCCGGAACCCGAGATCCTTGAGCTTTTCCGCGACGGCCGGCGCATCCTGCGGGCTGTTGCGGGCCATCTCCTCGAGGATGCTCGTGGTCTTCTTCTTGTCCAACGTGATCTCCGGATCCCGGAGGTTGGGAGGCAGGACCTTGTTGACGAGCAACCTTCCGATCGTGGTCGACATGCCGGCGATCGAGACGACGTCGTCGGTCTTGATCTGCCCCTTCTTGTGGGCGATCAGCGCCTCCGAATCCGTGCCGAACTTCTTGCCCGTCTTCTTTCCCGTCTGGGTGAGGAGATAAAGGCCGAGCTGGGAGGACTGGGACGGAGCGGTGAGGATCCGGCCGCTCGTGGAGAGCATGTTCTTCGAAGGCATCATCTCCATCGCTTCCTCGACCGCCTCGCGCGTGACTGGGACTTCTACGCTCATCGTATCGCCGTCAAAATCGGCGTTGAAACCCTTGGTAACCAGCGGCGGCAGCTCGATCGACCTGCCCTTGATGAGCATCGGACGGAAGGCCAGGACGCTGTGCTTGTGGAGGGACGGCGCGCGGTTCAGGATAACCGGCCGCGTCTCGACCACCCGGTTGAGCGCGCTCTGGGCACGCGGATCCCGGTCCTGGACGAGCTTCTTGGCCTGGATGATCTCGTAGCCCGTGCTGTATAGATCCTGTACAATGAACGGCTCGAAGATCTTCCACGCCATCTCCTCCGGGATCCCTGCCTGGTCCATGTGGAGGTCCGGGTTCAGGACGATGGTGGAGCGGCCGCTGACGTCCTGACGCTTGCTCAGGAGCTTGGACTGGAAGTATCCGGTCTTTGGCTGGCCCTTGGAGGCTACGAGGTCAAAGATGCCCCTCATGAGCTCCTTGCGCGCTCCTGTGGGCTCTGCCCAGCCCTGGTAGACTCTCAGAGCGTTGTGCAGCTCCTCCCGAGCCCTGATGCGGTCCTCCTCCAGGGGAAGCTGCTTGGAGTCCTTCAGGGCCCTGTTGACGAGGAGCAGGTTCTTGTACAGGTGGTTGATCGGGCTCTCCACGACGATCCCGCTCGGGTCCGGATAGACCGGACGGTACTTGGGCGGGATGACCGGGACGTTCGAGACCATGAAGGCGTCGGTGGGCTTGAGGTCAAGATCCTTGAGGTTCCGGAGGATGCGGATCTTCCGGTTGGCCCGGTTGAGTTCCGACCCCCTGAGCTTCTTGGAGCGAGTCTCCTCGGTCTTGAGTTCCGAGTCGATGTCTACATTGCCGAGGAGCTTGGCGATCGCGTCGCCGCCCACGTGGACCGCGGCCTTGCCCACCTTGGCTTCCTTCACCATCATCGGATCAGATTCCCTTCTCCATCGACAGTGATCCGACCCGCCACGACGTTATCGAAGTCCGCCTCCGTCAGCCCTGTCAGCGACCGGATGGCGTCCTCGAACACCGGATTCGGCATCCTCTCCGTGAGAGGGATGTGCGCCCAGCGGCCGCCTCCCACGCCCCCCGTGATCGTGGGGTCGAAGAGGCCGCCCACCTCGGGCCTGAGATCCTTCGCCCGGAAGTACTTGGCGTCTTCGATCTTCCCGCTGGACAGCGCCAGGACCTCGTCGTCCGTGAAGGGTACGGGGCGGATGACGTCGCCCTCCTTCTTCACGTTGATCCCGCTGGCCCGCATCATGTTGACGAACTTCTCCCACGCGAAGGTCGGTTTCGGTGCCGGCAGGGCTTGTTTCTTCTGAAGCGCCAGCCAGAACTCTGGGTTGTCTTCCGCTTTGTATGAACTCATCTCTCGGATGTTGGCCTTGGCGCCATGGGCAAGCATCGAGAACATCTTCAGGGGATCGAGGCTTTGGGCGGAACTCTCACCGCCCTTGGACGGGCGGTTGTCCATTGTGTACTTGTCCGTGCCGCGGCCGGCGAACTTGGTCCGGACCGAGTGCCGGAGCTTCATGATGTACTGGTAGCCCACGAGCGGCTCGCCCAGCGCCTCCTCCGACATCGGGTCGACCAGGATCTCCGTGTCCTTGATCTTCGCTCCCTTGAGCTGGGCCATCAGGTCGTCGATGTAGGACCGCTCGGTGAAGTTGTCCACGAGATACGGCTTCTTGGCAGCCTTGGCGAGCTTGCCGGCGACGGTCTCGAAGACCTGGCCGACATTGATCCGGGACGGGATGCCGTGCGGATCCATGATGATGTCCACGGGTTCCCCATCCTTGGTATGGGGCATCTCCCGGTTAGGGACGATGGAATTCCCGGACCAGACCGGGATTCCGTTCCTTCTGACATACACAATGTGATTGGGGACTTCTACGCAATGTATGGATCCATCGTATTCAACCCACTCTTCATTGTCGAAACGATTGTCGTTATTAACCCAAACCTCTTCTTTCAGAGTCCAGCGTACAACGTATTCTATCGACCCACGATCCTCACGTACCTGGGGTTTAATGTTGGCTGAGAACCCGAGCTTCAAGGCGATCTCTTGGTAATCGTCAGCGAGGCCCTTGCTTGACGTGTATAATTCGTACCTCGTGTGGTTGTCCTTCTCACGATAGTACACTCCGCCATCCCCAGCGAAGAGAGCGTCAGCCAGAATACGAAGCTGTCGAGGTGACGCCTCCAAAAACGCCTTTGGGATTCGCTTGGTTTTAGAGTGACCAAGAGTGCTCAGCCAGGTTGAAAGGCGTACGTCACCAAACCCGATTACATCGTCATACGTCCATGGCTCATACCCGAGATCGCGAACTGCCTGAACAATGTCGTCATATATGTCTGGATTAACGGATTTGCGCTGCCCGATATGGACCTTACTCTGAGTGGCACACCCTTCCGTAATCCAATACCCAAAGAAAGCCATGAAGGCGTCGGCATCGTATTCGCCTTTCTCTAAATACTTATGGTGGCGATTAGGGAGGGGGGGGAGCGCGGGGATCTCAATTACATCAAGATCGGTTCCCTTCCAGAGACCTGTTCTCAGGTGAATCCTTGGGTTCCCAAAGCAACTCTCCGCCTCCTCTAGGCGGAAACCCCCTCGCCTTGTTCGTACGAAATGCTTGTGATTTGGCGTAGTGAACAAATCTAATCTGCGCCCGGCGTATCGATACATCTTGCCCTTGTAAAGTTCGTTGATGTATGCCGTCGGCTTGTGATATTCGATTTCGCGAGTAGACGGGTTCAAAGTGCACACTCGCTCTTCCCCGTTAAGATCCTTAAAGAGCTTCCACCCACCATCCGTCAAGACTTCCGTCTTGTCGTCGTGACACGTCACCACGCCCTTGTTTCCGTGCCGGCCCGCCAGCTTGTCGCCGATCCGAATGGGCTCCTTGGTCTTGACCCAGACGGTGGGGCCCTCCGTGGTCTTGGCGACCCGGACGACCTCCCCCTCGTCCTCGAAGTTCCAGGTGATCGAACGGTTCTTGAACGGCTTGACGAGGGACTTCCTCAGCTTGCCCATCGCCACGTCCTCTGGCGTGATCTGCTTCTCCTGCATGTAGGCGATGATCGGATCCCCCGGCCGCACGGTCTGGCCGACCTGGACCACGCCCTGGTCGTCGAGCTTTTCAAGCTGTTCGCTGTCGAAGAGGGTGGGGTAATAGGAGGAGAACCGACCCTTGTCGTAGATCGTTCCCACGCCGCCTGAGCGGATCCGGGGAGCCTCGAGGCGGTGGAGATGCTCGGAGGTCATCTTTTTCGCGCCCGCCTCGCTCACGACGATCCCGTCCTCGAAAGTTAAGCCCTTGTACGGGAGGTAGGCCACCCGGAGGTTCTTGCCCAACGCCAGCGTGCCGTCCTTCGTGAAGTTCGTGTCCCCGATGAGCTGGCCCTTCTTGACCTTCTCGCCGGCGGCCACCTTCAGATCCGACGTCATCCCCACATCGCCGTTGAGGGGGAAGTTGTGGTAGTACTGGACGTCATGGACGTCGCCATCGGAATCTTTGATCTTGATCACCCCGTCCTCGGCCGAGACGATCTCGCCCGAGACCGGCGCGTGAATCGAGAACTCCTGTCCGATCGCGTGGTCGGAACTCATCTCACCGCTGAGCCGTGCCTGTACGAGAGGAGCCTCACGGTCGACCAGCGGCAAGGCCTGGGTCATCATCTTCGCACCCATCATGACGCGGGCACCCGAGTTGGCGGACATGAAGGGTACGAGGTTCGTGCTGACCCCGTAGAGATCGGTGGCGCTCGTGAACCGATGGGTCACCTCTTTCGGATCCACGTCGACCACCTTCCCTCCACGGTAGGCGCTGACGCGATCGGCGTTGATCCCCTTCCACTTCTCGTCCAGCTCACCGGGCAGCGCGATCGTTTGATCGTAAGCCTCGTGGGAACTCAGGGTGGTCGTCTTTCCAGACCGCTCCTGGACACGCGTCTTCATCTCGCCCTTCCGCTTTACCACGCCAAAGGGAAGATGATTGACCACACCTATATCTGAGTTCTCGGGAGTATGAACGGGGTCGAGGAACCCGATCTGGGTGGGGTTGATGTTTCGGCTGGGCAGGGTGATGGCGTGGCGATCGAGGATGCCGCCCTCGCCCAGGTAGGTGACCTTGGTGAACCCCGCGAGGAAGTCGACGGGGTTGGTCTGGTCGGGGCTGTTGGACAGGGAGCTGGAGTTGTAGAAGCTCCCCGCCGCATTCTCGCCGCGGCCGGCGTAGATGAGCTTGGAGATCTGGCGTGGCACGATGGCGTCCCGGACTTCGGTGGCGGAGTCGAGGCGTTGACGGATCCGCGACTGGATGAGCCGCACGTTCTTCGAGATCCTCTGCTCCAGGAGGTCGTCGGGGGTGAAGAGCTTCTTGAAGCGGATCTCGTCCCGGTTGTCCGGCTCCATGTCTCCCTTGTTGACGGCCACGAGTTTCTTGACGGTCCGAAGCATCATGTCTCCGTTGACGGTCGTGAAGCTGCGGCCGAGCGTGGCCTTCGTCGTCTCGGGGCTGATCCGGGTCTCCTTGAAATAGTCCCGCAGGGTCGAAAGCGCCTTATTGACGTTCGTCTCCTTGGCGCGGAAGAGGGAGTTGTGGAGCTTCAGGATGTCCACGTCCACGTTGGGCGTCACGATCGCGCTGTGGAGATCCTCACCGAGGGCGACCTGGATCTCCTTGTCCTTGAGGCCGAGGATGTGGAACAGGCTGTAGACGTTCACGTTTGCCGAGCCGATCTCGGCGACGATCTGGTTCTTCTTGGGCCGGAGCTCCACCCGGAAGTTGCGGCCGCGCTCAAGGTTGATGAACGCCTCGGTCTCCCCGGTCCTGCGCTTGCGGATGTACGCCCCGGGCTTGAGGCGCAGCTGGTTGGAGATCTGGAATTCCGAGCCGTTGACGATAAAGCTGTACCGCGGCGTCAGCTTCGGGATGTCGAGCAGCTTCACCTTCTGGCGATCGATCGTCTCCCCGGACCGGGCGTCCTGGAGTTCGATGTCGACCGTCAGCGGCACGCCCCACGTCTTCTGCCCGAGCTTGGCTTCGAGCTGGCTCTTGAGATCATCGGGATCGAGGTTGTCGTCGACGGTGACGCCGCGGACGATCAAGCGGTTCTTCTTCCCCGTGACGGCGAGGGCCTCGCTGACGGAGCGGGACAGACTCCTCTTGATGTTCTCGAACTGCTCTTCGGTGTCGAATAGGTCGGCCATAATATCGTCGGTGTTACGTCGTTTTTATGCGGTCATGCACTCCCTTGCCGACGGGGAGGTTTCTGGGGCGGCATCGGGCGCATATCCACCTTCTTGGTTTTCGTTTTCGTATCGGCTTTCGTCTTCGGATTGGCTCCCGGCGGCTTCGGACGCGGCAGGACTTCTTTCCCGGTTGGTTTGGGAGCCACCATGCCCTCCGGTTGCATGATCATCTGGTTCTGGACCAGATCGTGCATCAGGGGCATGGTGGTCTGTAGGTCGAGGAGGATCTCCGCCCGACGCTTCTCGTTGTTCCCCTGGATGGACTTCGCCAGTGACTTCACGGTCGCCGGGAGATCCGCCGGCGAGAGCGCGAAGAACGGCCGGCCCTGGTCATCCACATTCGACTGACCGTTCCCATTGCTCTGGAAGATGTGTTCCCAGAGGGCGGGGTTGATCCGGAACGGGCGATCGGGGTTGTCGAGGATGACCTTCATGTTGGTCTCGTCGGCCACATCCTGTGCGATCGACTCCTCCATGAGGCGAGCCTTGATCTGACCGCGGATGTTGGCGATCAACGCCTCGGCCTTCGCCTTCTCCTGCTCGACCATCTGCTGGCCGAGGATCTCTCCCTGCGTGGTCAGCTCCTCCTTGATCTTCCTCATCTCCTTCGCGGCGTCGAGGCTCATCTCGGACAGGAGCGTCGCGGTGGAGAGCTTGTTCTGCTGGTTGAGGGCGAGGAGGATCTGCTTCTTCTGGACGTCGTCGGCCATACGCAGGTCCGTGAAGTGCGTCTCCACTTCCTTGATGGAGAACTGGCTGGCGATCGTCGGGATGAAGAATCCGTTGAGGAACTCTCCCAACTGGTCCCGGTAGGAGCTCCATAGATTCGACAGCAGCCGGATCGAGAAGGACGTGCCGCTGTACTGCATGCCGCCGTACACGAATTCCTGGGGCATGTTCATGCCGGCAAGGATGTTGAGCAGGAGGTTCTGCGTCTCCGGGGTCGTATCAAGATTTTTGAATGATCCTCCAATGAACTGGAATCCCACGGGCATGGGCAGGATCGGGATGTAGTTGGGATCCTGCCGCCACTTCTTGATCTCCTCCTCGATGCGGCCGCGCCACTCCGCAAGGTTGAGGTGCTCGTACGGATTGAGTTCCCCGGACGGTTGCGGGAAGATCACCCAGAGCGGGACGATGTGTTGCTGGGCGATCTGCTCGCGCGCCTTCTTGAGGATCTGAAGGTAGTAGAGGTCCTTGAGGTTCCGGGTCATTGCCGGTTCGCCCCAGCCCTGGTTCTTCTCGGCAAGCGACGGTCGCTTCAGGTGGTAGATGTTCTTCGAGTTGAAGACGATCGGGAGGTTGTCCCGGACCGCCTCCAAGAACTCCACCGGCATCGACTCGATGATGTGCCGGCGTCCCAGCCTGATGAGATTCTTGATCTCGTTGGGGATCGCGTATTTGTACCGGCTCTGTCCCGTGACGGGGTTGTACTCGATGTCGATGTTCTCGGGATTCCACCGGACGAGATTCACCTGATTCAGGTCCTTGATCGGGTCGTCTTGCACGCCGTAGCGGACGTGACCGCCGCACTTCGGACACGCCCCCTGGAAGCGGTAGTTCTTGAACTCGTAGGAGATGGTATCGACCGGATGCTTTTCCTCGCACGTCGGACAGACGAGGAACCGTCTGAAGGGGATGTAGATCGAGATGAAGCAGTTGCCGTAGCAGACATAGTCCTTACCTGCCTCTACGAGGAAGGACTTGATCTTGAACCGCTGGTTGAGGAGCTGGGACCACCTCTTCTTGAGATCCTCGTCGTCGGTGTCGATCTCAATATCCGTCACCGGGTAGGCGGCATGGATGTCTACGGCGGCCCCGATAATTCCGACCGTGTAGTAGTAGTACCGGCAGAATCGGAACAGGGCCTTCGGGGTCTCGGGGAAGTAGGTGCCGGCGATGTCGAAGAACGGGGAGGGGTAAAACTGGGCGCGTGTTCCGGACCTGCTTCCGGAACCGGCAAAGGCCGTGTCGCTCACACCACTTACGGGCATATCAGAGCCTCTTCAGGAACTTGGCGGCTGCCGTTGCGATCGGAAGCGTTCCGGCGCCAACGGCGTAGGTCATCCATGCCGGGAGAAGCCTTTCCTTTCCGGTCTCCCCCCTGGCACGCAGCGTCTTCTCAGCAATTATACTTGCTCCCGCCTCTTCGGCAAGAAGAGGAACCTGCAGGGCAGCGGAGATTGCGGGGGACCAGCGATCCACAAACCTAAACTGTTTCTTCAGTTTTGGGTACTTCTTTTCGAGCATTCCGCCCTTCGGCTTCTTAAAAATGGCGTAGGCCAGGAGCGGCAGGGCTAACGATGACATCCCGTGGGTAAGGAGCGTGATCCCCGGGACCTTCCTGTCCATCGCCACGTGGCCCAGCTCGTGGAGGGCGACGGGCGCGGCCAGTTCCCGGATGTAGATCCCGGGCTTGGTGATTTTCCATTCCTTCTTCAGCGTCTCGGCTTCACCGGGAATCTTGAAGGTCATGGAGGTGATGTACTGGCTGTTCGGAACGCGGCCGCTGACGTAGACGGGGACGTCCTTCGTCTCGGGATGATCCTTCCTGAACCGATTGATCCACTTCAAAAGATCCGTTCCACGCTGGTCCTTCTCGATAGGGATGGGGCGGTCGGCTTTGGAGATCTCAACGCCCTCGACAAACTTATCCATCAGGCGCTCCTGGACAGGCTCGGTGAGGCGGCTATAGGCGACTGCCCCGAGCACGGCTCCGATGCCGGCCTTGGAAGCGGCAAGCAGCCACTCGGCGGCCTCCCTCTTCTTGATCGCCGACAGCTCAGCCTTGACGGCCGCTTTGAACATTACCTCAACGGCCGGGGCCATCAAGCATCTCCCTCTGGCTCCGATTCGGCCATGGTGGCGAGGTAGATGTCGATGGCGGCGAGCTTGGCGAGGTGGACGCCGTAGAGGTCCTCCCCGAACTCGATCTTCGTGAGGTCGCTGTCTTCGAGAGCCTCCCAGCGCTCCCGGATCTCGATCTTGAACGTGGCCACCTGATCGGGGTTGAGTTCGTCGAGAGCCTTCTGGGCGAACTCCAGAGACGGCGGCAGCCAGATGAGACCCTCCTGCTTCGCTTGGTTGGCGATGTAATAGAGGATCTCGTCCTGGAACTCCTCCTTGCGAAGCTCGTGAGCCTGTGCGATCGCGTGAATGATCTGGGCCACCGACACGTCCTGCACCCGATCGAAGAGGGGCGTGACGTTGTTGAAGGCCAGGACCACCTTGTGGAAGACTTCCCAGTGCCTCCAGAACTCGTCGGAAACGTGAAGGAGCTGAGCGGCCATCACCTTGTCCTTGTTGATCTTGCTGATCTGGGTGTCCCAGTCCTCCCGGATCATCTTCCAGATCGTCTCCGGCACCCATTCGAGCCATTCGATGCCGTACTTGTCGATGAGCGTCCGGTCCAGTTCTTCGGCCGTGGTGGCGCCGGCGGAGAAGAGGGGCTTCGCCTTCGGGGCCGGCGCGGCTGCAGCCTTCACGGCCGCAATCTTCTTCGCAACTTCCTCGGGAATGCGGAGGACTGCGGGGGCGGCCGTCGGGGAGTCCTCGGGGGGAAGATCGCTGTCGAGGTCGTCCAGATTCCGCAGCGGCGCTGCGCCATCGATGGTTGGGGAGGCTTCCTTCTTCAGTGCCGTGTTCAGGTCTACCGCGGGAATGCCGTCTCCCTCCACCTTGAACGCGGTGGCTCCCGCCTTGGGGAGAGCCTTGGGTTTGAGAAAATCGTACTCGTTCTTCTCGTCAAAGGGTTCCGCGCTTCCCGCCATCAGACTTTTTTCCCTTTCATCTTCTCGGCTTTCAGCATCTCGGAGAGCCGGGTTCCCTTGAGCATGCCGGTCATGAGCAGGGCAACGACGTTTGCACCGCCTGACCCCACCCCCGCGCCGCCGCCGGCCGAGGCCGTCTTGGTTCGGTTTATGAGCAGCCAGTCCTTCTCCCGCTTCCCCTTGGTCTTCACGAGAGTAAATAGTTCCTTGCCCCGCGTAAACGAGATTTTTCCGGGCTCGGACTTGATTACCTTGACACTCGTCTTGGAATGGATACCCACGGAGCCCGCGCCATAGCCCTTCGCGATCACGCCCTTGAACCCGATGTAGTCCGCGCTGTGCGTCGGCTGCTGAATCGCCAGGGCCTTCTGTCCCGGCGCGGGGAGCTTCCGGAGTGCCCAGCTATGGAGATTGTCAGTCCCGGGCTCCAGGAGGCGAAGGTCGAAGTGGGGTCCCGCCTTTTTCGCGCGGTGTTTGTGAATGACGCTCTTCCAGCGCTCCGGCTTCGTGACGGTGGGGATTGCCTCGGAGCGATTACGGTCTGGAATGCCGGGTGCGAAGAAATCCTTCGGCATAGCCGCCCCCTTGATCAGACGAGCATGCCTGCGATCGTGCTCCTCGTTGGTACCGGAAGGCTCTTGAAAACCTCCACCGGCATTTTCCGGAAGTCCTTCAGCGTGGACTCCTTGAACATGGCCTTGAGCTTCCCGGAATCGATGAGTGCGACGAGCGCCTCCTTCGTGATGGTCTTGTTGTCCTGCGCCAGCCCCGCGGTCTTCTGCTGGTAGCAGGAATCCCACGGGTTCCGGATCCGCTTGTCCCAGAGGTGCGAAAGCTTCGTGCGGCGATCGAAGTCCTCCAGCGCCCGAGCCAGGTAGGGCGGCTTGAGTTTCTCGGCGATCTTGACGAGTTCGTCCAGGACCTTCTTCGCGTCGTCGTCGACGAGGGCTTCCCTGCGCGCGGCGATGTGGGCCATGAACGCCGGATTGGGGTCGAACGAGGCGACCTTGGCCAGTTCGGCATCGGGCTTCTCGCCAAGGTCACGTAGACGCGCCTGGACCTTCAGGGCGGCCTCGTAGCGGTCGTGGGCCGGGATCTGGAACGCGACCTTCCTGAGTTCGGTTGCGGACATCCTGGTCTCTGCCAGGTCGGTGATGGGGAACGCGTCCATGAACGAGCCGTCCGGAAGCTCACGCTCGATGGCGTACTTGGTCACCCGGGTCACGATGTTGGGAAGCGGAGCCCTCTCGTGCGGCCGGTCCTCGGCCTCGTTGTAGTACGGCCCTACCACGTCCTCGCTGGCGATCTTGCTGAGATCCTCGGGCGGCTCGGCACCGAACCGGAGGTGGGCCATCATGAGGTTCGACGCCGCGATCACGCGGGCCTTGGGCGGGAGACTCGACGCCGTCTTCTCGTAGTAGTGGGCGGACACGGCCAGAGCCTCGGCATTGTGGAGGGGGAACTTGCGGTGCTTCTCCCCGTTCTTCGCAAAGATGACGAGCGCGAACTCCTTGTCCGGGAGCTTGGCGACATCCTCCGGGGCATCGATGCGTAGCTTCGCGTACTTCTTCAGGAGCTCGCCGTCGGCGAGATGGACACCCTGGGCGTCATCGTAGAGGTCGATTACGTGTCCTGCTTCGAGCATCGATTCTCCCTCCGGAACAGTGTCCCCACATCCTAACACATGCCCTCCTGTCTGGAAAGGTCTCCGCCCTCGAAAAAACGGGTACAAGGATTACAGAAGAGGCACATTTTTGGAGGTGTTCCATGGACGAGAAGACCTGGTGGGTGGTTGGCGGCTTTGCCGCCGCAGGAGCCGCCATTGTGGGCGGCGTGGTGTGGTACTTCAGCGAGGAGGAAGAGGAGCCCAGCAGAAGGGGCAAGGGCAAGAAGAAGCAGACCAGGGCAACGACCCGGCGCAAGGGTGCTCGTGGGCGCCAGCCCGCGACCGTTCCTGCCTGAGTCTAGCCTCCAAGAAGGGATACCGGGAGGGGGGTGGTCCCCCTCCCGGCTCCTTCCTTTACTCGATACCCTTGAAGGGGGTGATATTTCTGAGCAGGCGAAAAGATGTGGCGCAAGGAACCAAGCGCAAGCGAAGCGGCGGTCAGGTCTCCATGAAACCGAGGACCGGATGGAAGATGATCTTCAGCCTTGGGTCATTCCTCGCCGGATGTACGGCGGGGTATTTCTTCTCCAAGGGAGAGGACAAGTTCTCCAATTTTGGGGAGAACATGCTGATGCGGATCATCCGGGGACTTCGGAATGGAGGTGATGATGGCGAGTCGCGGTCGCGGCCGGACTCTTTTTCTCGTAGGAGTGAACGTTTTTCTGGGGATCCTGGCGATGATCCCGTGGGAAGTCGTCGCGGATTCAATTTTCAGGAAGAGGAAACGAGTGACGGCCTGTAGGAGCCGACGGTAGTCCTGGAGAGAGAAGAAGAATATAGCCAGAGAATAGAGAATTCAGATAGTACCGATCAGGTGAGATCGGGGTTGATCGTGAAGTTGAACGTCTCCGACGAGAGCGTGACGGCGTCGGGTCCGATGTCCTCCACCTCGGCGACGAAGGATCCGGACGTGTTCGTGTCGGCCGGGTCCAGACGCACGTTGGCCTTCCCGTTTTCGGCGTCGACGATCTCCAGCTGGCGATCGAAGATCAAAAGCCCGCCGGGTTGGGTTCGCGCGCGGAACCGCACGGTATGGCCCGTCAGATCCTTTGGCTCCCCGGTGACGCTATCTATGAGCGTGAACTCGATCAGCGGGGTGTCGTTCGTCTTGATAAAGGTCCGTGACACAATCACGGCGACCCCCTCGATGACCTTGGGGAAGACGAGGGTGGCCTTGAAGGACAGAATGTTGAGGTGGAACTGGATGCGCGCGAGGTTGTGGAAGATGGACCCTCCGATCGTCGTCGGATCCGTGAGCAGGTTTGCCGGCTCCAGGAACGCCTGTGCGGGCGCGGCCAATTTTTTTACCTCCGAGAGGGTCTCGGCGCTGTCCTGCTTCTCGCGGGTAATGAGGGTCTCGTCATTGGCAAAGAAGGTCCCCTCCTCGAAGAAGATCGTGTAGTCACCCTCGGGCAGATCTCCGGCCGCCTTCTCGAAGTGGTACAGCCAGATCCCCTTCTCGTCGTGGATCAGCAGGAAGAAGATGCCGTCTGAGGCAACGAGGTTCGCCCCGTTCCAGAAGAGGCCGGAGTTGTTTTCCTTGATCCGGATGAAATGGGTACCCGTCGTCAGCGGGACGCCCGCGGCCGTCAGGAAGAGCTTGATGAACCCGCCGTCGAGCCCGAACTTCGTGCCCTGGAACCCTCCCCCGTCGGCGGTGTCCACGAAAGCCACGACGGTCACGATCTGGGGCGTGGCTCCGCCCGGCCCCGTGAAGGTCAGCGTGTGTGCTCCGGGTCCGACAGCGCCGCCGCTCAGGTGGAACGAGCCGTCTGTCTCGACCGGGACCGTGCCGAGGGTGGAGCTGACGCTGACAGCTCCGCTCACCGCTCCGGGCAGGCCCGTGATCCGGGTCACGCCGAGCCCGGCGAAGTCGAAGGCGTTGATGTTCGCGAGCGTCACAACCGGGGGCGCCAGAGGGACATCCGGATCCGCGATGATGATCGCCCGCTGGTAGCCCGTCAGATCCCCGCCCTCGTGTTCGCCGGCGGGAGTGTAGGCATTGAACGTCGCCACGCCCGTCGCGGGGTCAAGGGCATGGACGCGGCCCTCCCCGAGCAAGTCGTCGCTCGTGATGAAGAGGGTGGCGGCCGAGTCCTCCAGAGACATCGAGTTGAGCCGCCCCTGGCTCTGGAGGTTGTAGATGGCGAAGAGGGAGCTGGTGGACAGGAACTTGAAGGTCTGAAAGAACTCGTCCATCGCGTAGATGTTGCCCGTGGCGTCGACCAGGGTCCCCGTGAACGGGTTGGGCCATTCAAGGGGGAGGAACTGGAGGAGGACGTCCTCGGAGATCTCCATGATCTGGTACTTCTGGGTCGAGATCTTCCTGACCGGGACGAAGAACTTGGACTCCCGCATCCCGATCTGCTTGACCGGGACAGGCTCGTGGTCGGAGCTGAGGTCGCTGATCTTGAAGTCCTTGAAGATGCTGACGCTGACGATGTCAATCAGGACCACGCGGCCCACGATGTCGTCGTACGTCATGACGAAGGTCTTGTCGGAGGACTGGATGACGGTGTCCTGGGTGTCGGCCACGCGGGTAGAGAGCGTCCCGGTACCGCCGACGAACTTGGCCACCTTGCCGCCATTGAAGCCGACCCAGACGTTGTCGTCCTTGTCGACGTGGACCTGGCGGATGACTTCCGTGGATTCCCGGGCATCGATGTTCCACGACACGCTGCCGGCGGGATCTATCCTGACGAGTCGGCCCGTTTTCACGTCGCCGAACACGATGTCTCCCGTGGAGAAGAGCGCAAGGCTCCCGACCTCTACGCCCAGACCCAAAACCAGGTCGGCCAACGCTACCGGAGCCGCCGGGGTCGCAAGATCGAACCGAACGATGCGGTCCTTCCGCGTGGGGACGTAGAGGATATTGCGGTTGAAGGCCATTAGCTGAACACCACCTTGTCTTCAAGGAGCTGGAGTTCCTCGGAGAACACGAAGAACCGAGGCGTCTCCGCCGCATCTGGCGCGGCCACCTTGACAGCGTCCGCTCCGTTGGTGAGTTCGCTCTCCTTCTTCTCAAGGAAGGGGCCGTCGCTATCGATCGCGTAGCAGATTGGATCGTTGTCGCCGGCACCCGTGAGATCGGCGAGCGTGACGCCGTCGAACTTCTGGATCGTGATGGGGGCGACCTGGTTGACCGGAACGCCCTTGGTGCCAATGATCTTGAGACCGTCCCTTTTCTTTACCACCCCGCCGCCGATGTCCCGCTTCGAGTCGATGATGTCCTCGTTGGCGATCGCGTCGGTGGTGAACGTGAAGCCGGATGGCGGCGTGGGCGTCGTCGTCAGAAAGATGGCCGCGATCCTGCCCGAGACGTCGTCAAAGACATATCCCACAGGTCTATTCTAAACTCCCTCTACAACTCGTCAACTGAGGTTTGGCGGGTCCTTACGATTTGGGAGCCTCACCCAAATCCACATTCTCATTGCTGCCGTCGGTGGGTTTGGGATCCTCATTCCAATCCACTTCCTCATCGCCGCCGGCTTCAAGGTCGGTTTCCTTCAAGATGATCTCGACCATTTTCTTCCCGAAGGCTTCAGCGATCGGCATGAACCCATGCTTGCGACGGCCATAAGAGGCCGGCTTCTTGAGCTGGCCCATACCCGCGATGGCCTGAACTAGCACAAGCTTTGCCCCGCGTATGGCCTTGAATGAGAAGCTCTTCTCTGCCGACTCCTTCGGAGGACGATACTCAACGCGGGCCTCCAATCCTTTGGCCTTGGCTTCGACGATCTCGCCCAGCTCCTTGTCCAACGCTTCCAGCTCTCTCCTCTCTCGGCGATTTGAGTCGGTGGTCGTGGCCAGTTCACCGTACAAAAGCATGGCCTGATCAGGGCTAAGCACTACCTTGCGGACACTCTCCATTAGCGATATTCTCCTCTTCTACTACTAAAAGTGATTAAGAAAATGTGACGGTGTTGTCCTTCGGGGTCTCGTCGGCGGCCTTTGTCGGGACCGCCATCTTGGCCAACTGCGTATCGAGCTGATCCCTGAGGGCGGTTCCGGGGATGTCCTTATCCTTGTCGTCCTTCTGGCGCTTCGTGAAATCCAGCTTGAATGTCGCAAGATCCGGTTTCGTGGCGTAGCGCCTCCAAACACGCGTATTGCGACCTTCGCCGTCTTCCCCCCTAAGGCCAATAAGATAGGTTCCATCGGCCTGACGCTCGATGAGTCTGCGGTAGGTAGTTGCCATCGTTCCTCCTTCAATGAAACCCTAAACTATGGCCTATGGTTCGTAAAGATCAACTTCAAAGTCAACCATCCATTCAGTAGTCGAATTTGCGGAACCTGTTACAGTGATGTACAAACGCTTTGTGACATCATCAAAATTGATCGTCGCATCCCAGCCCCCGGTAACAGGGTCTCCGCTTTCAAACTCACTTTCAATCCTGACGCCAACCATCTCAAGGGTTCCTTGATAACGTTTGAACGACCCCTGAATGTTGAAAGATTTCCCCTTTCCCGTGATCATATCAATAGCCATGACCCTGGCCTGGGCGTGCACCGCGGAATTGTCGATCACGGGAAAGAATGCGATGTCCTTGGACTCAAGGTTGACCGTCTTCGCCGTATCGGTTTGACGGGACAGGAGCTTCGTCGTCATTGCGTTACCTCCATCAAGATACGATCCCCATCGCCTTGCGGACATCCGCAAATGTCGATGAAGGACCAACAAGTTCAGTCTTTTGGTGATATGTAAGGCTAGAAAGTATGCTCTGCGGTCCACCCTTGCTTACCTGTCCACAATTCGCGCACTCGAAATTCCAGGACTTGTGAACAAGGTTAAGATGCGCGACTTTCCACGAATCAAACCCACAGGAGTTGCAGTGCGGTCCGGCAGCTCCAAATGGAGTAACCGTACCGCCTGATCCACGCCACGTTCCTGCGCCCGCATTAGAATACATGAACCCACCTGCCGTGGGGTTTCCGGTAGGTGCTGTGGAAACGTTTCCCAAGAACAAACCTCGAACCATCGACTGCCAGTTAGGGGCGGCTGTCGCAAGGAAGGCAATGTTTTCCTCACCCGAAGAGGCATCCCAAAATGTCATATGGGAAAGAACGTCACCCCCGATGCGGGTATCCATATCCGCAAGTGCCTTGTTGATGACAAGCGCGCCGCCGCCATTGACCAGCAGGATTCCGTCGGTGCCGTCGTGGCTGACCGCCGTATAATGAGAACCCGTGGTGTTGCCATACACGCGGAATGTCTGGGCATTTGCCCCATTCTTCTGCGCCAAGATAGCGGCGGCGTCTCGGAAGAGAGACAGATCGACAGAGGCTCCAGGGTTTGTCGCTGACGAAGACCAACTTAAGCTATGCCCGGAAACAACAACAAATGCGCCAGACCCAAGCGCCATCTTGGCTATCCCCGCAATAGACCACCCCAAAACATTAACGGCATGTCTATATGCCCCGAGGGTGCCATCGCTACCGTAGGAGTAGCTTGGCGCTGCCGCCGACCCATCCGGCCCCAACGCCTGGGTGCCCCAGTAGATGGAGCGGATGCGGGCAGACCCGCTGCCATGGTCATAGGCGTTGTCGGAACCTGCAGTCATATGCCCCGCCGCCTCAAAAATCCATCGAGTGGAGGAACTGGTGACTATGTTCAGAGCGGCGCTATTAACCGTTCCGAGATTCAGCGCCCTAGCGGTACCGGTTCCTGCCGCTTGAGTTACAATCGAGAAGTTGGTGCTTGAGATAACCGATACAATTCCATAATTCAGGCGTTCATAATTCGAACTATTGGTGAAAGTCCGATAGATGCGGCCTTCCTGAGCAGTCGTCCCATTCCTCTGCGCCAGCGTGTTGGCGGCGTCTCGGTAGAGGAAAAGGTCACGACCGATTCCAGTCTCAGTGGTTGAATCCCAAGAAAACGTGGCGTCAGATGCTATTGTGACCCCATTAGCACCCAACCGTATCTTCTCAACGTTTCCAGCGGCCAATGCATAAACGCTGGTTGACGGGAGATACCAGCCAAACGACGATTGAGACGAGAACGAGTATGCGGGTGAAGCTTTCGTCCCATCCGGCCCCAACGCCTGGGTGCCCCAGTAGATGGAGCGGATTCGGTTGGAGGGGCCTCCGAAGTCGTCTAGGTTGTCTGTTGCCGCCACGAGATGCCCCGCCGTCGTAATATGCCAGACATTCGTTCCGGCTATAATAAAACGGATCTGACGAGGAGAACCCGTACCTGCATCTTGAGTACCAATGTCAAAGTTGTTTGAAGACCACCGCAAAATACCGCGTTCGTAATTGCTGCTATCCGTGAAGGTGTTGTAGATGCGGAAAGATTGAGCTACTACTCCATTCCTCTGCGCAAGGACGTTGGCGGCGTCACGAAAGAGGAATAGATCAGGGGCCCCCGTTCCCGAAGAGCCCCATGACAATGAAGCGGTCTGAGTAATCAGGAAACCAGTAGTCGTAACGCGAGTTATAGCCGTCCCTGCCATCGCCGTGAATATGGAGGTCGCAGACCAGTAGAAACCCGTGTTGGTTTCGCTGACGAAGCTGAATGATGGGTTGGTAGCTGTCCCATCCGGTCCCAACGCCTGGGTACCCCAGTAGATGGAGCGGATTCGGGCAGAGGCGCTTCCCTGATCATAGGCATTATCAGACCCAGAGGTAAAGTGACCCGTTTCCTCCATGACCCATCGAAGAGTGTTGTTGGTAGAAAAGCGAATATCTTGATTAGTTTCGTTAGTGATGAAAAGGATAAAGTTACCACCCGTTCCCGCAGTCTGTGCGGAAAGATGCGCGTCATTACCGTCATGGCGTAGAGCCACCCGCTCGAAATTACTCAAGTCGGTAAAGGTGCCGTACACACGGAACGTCTGAGCCGTCGTCCCATTCCTCTGCGCCAGCGTGTTGGCGGAGTCTCGGTAGAGACGGACGTCAATGGCGGTGGTGCTCGGGATATCAGTTGCGTCTGTCCACCCCAAATATAAGTCAGAGGTTAGAACAAAGTTGGTCGCTCCAAACTCTGCTTTGGCGGTACCGTTACTAGAAAATGCAATCAGCCCAGAGCCACGATTCCAGAAGCTAGTATCTGGATCTCCTGCAAAGGAATATGTCCCCGCGCCTTCAGTCCCCCCGGGCCCAAGCGCCTGGGTGCCCCAGTAGATGGACCGGATGCGGTTGGAGATGCCTCCGGCGTCGTAGGCGTTGTCGGCCTCTGGTGACCAATGCCCGGTAGACGCACCAACGTTCCACCGAGTTACGTTATTTGTTGCTATAGAAACTGCGGACGACCCGATAGTGCGAATAAATAGTTGACGTGATGTCCCAGTACCAGCCGCACGATGCTGAAATGCTACTTGGGTGGCTCCGTGTACTACCTCAAGTCGCTCGAAATTCACCCCACTCGAAGAACGGGTCCCATACACGAAAACCGAATGAGATGCTGCTCCATCAACCTCACCAAACGCAACCGTTCCAATCGCCGACCGACTCATGAAGGTATCGACGGCAGCATTCCCGGCCCCCCACGACACCCGACCGTCGGCGGAAATCTGAATGCGGTTGTTGGAGTCGCCCGACACCTTCGCTGACCAGGTGACAACGCCTGTGGCGGCAACCTTGGGTATCGTACCCCCTGCATTGCTGTAGGTGAGCGTGGTAGTGTTTAGGACAATGGGGTCGGCCGTATCCAAGGAGAACGCCTGGCCCTTATTGTCCGCGCCCTCCGCTACCGAAATGGTCTCGCGCGATTCCACCTTCGCGGACTCATCGGAATCGCTGGCCCGCTGCATCACCCATTTCGATGAGGCACCGCCGAGATCCGTGATGATCTTGACACCCCGGTCTACACCTGTCGCATTGTCCTTGTCTAAGATGCGGTCCCGAAGCGCGGGAGCCTCCCCGTCTATAGCGGGAAGCGCGCCATTAACGTCGGCCGTGAAGACGTTGCCCACCCGGGTATTCGCGGGCAAAGCGGCAGCCGTGGCGAGACGAACTCGAGTCTTCCACGTTTCAGCCGCAGTTTTGTCCACAACCGGAAGCGGATGGCTTGTCTTCTCCCCCGCGCTCATCTCCGTGATCGCGTTCGCAATGATCTTATGATGACGATGGTCCACGCCCGGCGTGAAGGATCCGGTGGCCGTGGTGGTCTTGCTCAGCCCGGGCCATGAAGCATCATGACTACCTTCGGGCTCGTAGAGGGCGACGACCTTGTCTATGTCGGTGCCGTCAAAGTAGATTGCTTGGCTCATAGGTCACCTAAAAACCATAAGCAATGAAATCGTAGAGCGTTTCTGACTTGTTTGGGTCGCTATCGCTTCCCCCGTCGTCCACCGTAAATCCGTCCGAGTCGAGAGAAATAATCGTGTCGGTTTTGAACAGGCTAGACCGATGCTCGAACGCTCCACCGGCAGCGTTGGCGGCGACTATTTCAGGAGTCGTCTCGAACTTCTTTTGCGCGGTGTCATCAACCGTGATTCTGTTCAAGATGTGGACGTGTATGGGCGCGATCCCAAGGCCCGTGATCGACTGCCCCGTGCTCCCGTCCCCGGTGTAGGTCCCTTTGGCTATCTGGGTTGCGACCGAGAAGAGCGCGAGGATCTTCTGCGCCGAGAAGAGTTCCGTCGCCGACGATCCTACGTCGTTGATGATCCGATGCTGCTCGATGAAGAAGTTAACGAGAGTGTCGTGATCGATCTCGTTGAGGTGCTTTCCGTCGAGGAGGTCGGCGTCCAGACCCGAGCTGGATCCCTGTGGGGAGATGTTCGCCGGTACGTGGCCATGCGCTGAGGGGACCTGCGGATCCGCAAGGAGTCCGGACAGTCCGGTGACGCTGAATTCGTCCGAGCCACCGTTCTCGTGGGATGGGCCGTGGGCCCCTACTCCAACAGGGTCGAGCCGGAGTGTAAAGCTGGGCGTGTCCTCCGTCCCGGTGTTCTCGTACACCTTGCCGCCCTGATCCGTACGCATGAAGAGGCCGCTGACCGGATACTTGGCGGGGAAGGAGACGCCGACGCCAAGCAACCGGGTGTCGATCTTCGTCCAGTTGTCATTGAGTACGACGGCACCGGGATTCTCCCCTTCGGAGGGGCGTGCCAGATCATGTCCAACAGTCGGTGCTTCAGGCATCTACAGTCCGTTCCCGTAATCGCGTCCGTAATTCCGTCCGTAACCTGAAATGATCCTGATCGTATCGAGCCGCGAACCCAAACGCCCTGCCGTATCCTTGGCCAAGGTCCTTACGGTGGCCGTTCCCGTCGGCTTCCCCGTCAGATCCAGCGGCGGTGCGTTCTTGAACTCGTTCGTCGGGATGCCGTCGCTGTCCCCATCATCGACCATTACCAGGTCTTCAGTCAAGCCTCCATCGAAGCGTACCTGCATTTCTACGCTTGATGGATCCAATTGCTTGTCCCCCTTGACCCGAAGCTGGACGTCCTGATCCTCTTCCCGGAACGTCCCAAGCAGGACCATTCTACACCGCCTCCGCCGTCACGGTGAGCTCCGGACCGACTACAGCTTCAATTTCCTTGCACGGCCCCACGGAGACGCCGAAGGTGAAGGTGGTCTCCAGGACTGACAGCGGATCGAAGGGCAGCCGATAGAGCGTCCGACGCATGAAGAGGATCCCGTCGTCGGTGAAGAGCCCCAGCTCCCGCATCTCGTTGATCCTGGCGTCCAGGAGGGCTTCGGTCATCGCCGGCGTCGGCCCGACGATGGCCTTGAACTTCGCCGTCGTCTCCTCCACGAACCGCTCCGCGATGTCGCGGGTGAAGATCTTCGCCATGAGGTCTGTCTCGATCCGGTCTATCGTCTGCGGCCGCAGGAACTCGATCGCTGAGATCGTCCCGATCTCCCCCACGCTCACCTTCGTCACAGATTGGTTGCTGATCCCCCCGATCAATTCCAGTATTCTGGTGATCCCGCTGAAGGTGATGATCTGGGCTTCCTCGTAGGCCCCGAGAGTCGTGGACTGGTTGGGGCCGCCCAGAAGCGTGGGCCGACGGGTCTTGTCGATGTCGATCTGGATGTCCGTGTCGAAGTCTCCCTGCGCGATCGCCGGGGAGGTGTTGGAGACATCCAGATCGATACCTTCGGTCTCGTCGAGGCACTTGAATTCCGGGTTCTGGAAGATGGATGTGCCGTCCTGGCCGGTGGCGGCCTGCCACGCCGTGAAGCCGCCCACGTCGGTCACGCCGCTTCCATCTTCGAAGGTGCCGAAGGAGGCCTGCTGGAAGAGGGCGTACATGTTGCGGTCGATCGTCAGGAACGATCCCACGGTGTCCTTGAGCCTGAAGATCTTGGCGAACTGGGATTGCCCGAGGCCCGCGAGGATGTTGAAACGCGCCTCGACGTCGGAGTTCTCGATGTTGAGGGCGTAGAATGGAATCGGCCCGTCCGTGCGGCCGAGCGCGCTGTTGAACTTCACCAGGACCACACCGGGGATGTCCTTGATCAGCAGGCTGTCCTGGTCCTTGGCGAAGATGGCGTTGTTGAAGATCTTGACGCTCCAGACCGTCGAGCCGTCGCCGATGAACTCTACCTTCTTCCGGCAGATGTTCTCTCTGAATTGCTGGCCGTCCTCGCCGCCGAGCGTCTCGCCTTGAACATCGAAGCCCGTGAACTTGACGTGGGGCGTGCCGGCGATGTCGACGTCGTCCACCACGGGTCGGTCCAGCTCGTGGTTGATCAGATGGAGCGGGTTGGCGACGGTGGGGATGATGGCGCCCGGGATCGAGACGTCTTCGAGGGCGATGCCTTCCTTGACCTCTACCTGCTGGAACTCGGTGAGGGGCTGGGTGAGGCCGGCGACCGCCGTCAGCGCCGCAGCAATCGTCGTGAAGGTCTCCCCGGGACCGACGACCAAGATGGCCATTTACAGCACCTCAACGGACCACTCCGCGATGACCCCGACCCTGTCGGCCGGCGAGAACGGGATGGAGGGGAAGGTCTTCCGCGCGAAGAGCACGTTGTCCTTGCAGAACAGTCCCGCCTCGTTGATCACCTCGTTGGCCGGGTCGATGAAATCAAGTGGGGTCAGGCTTGCCGTCAGGAAGGTTGCGGTGAACGTGAGCGTCTGGCCGGCCACGACCGCGTTGACGATCGTGGTGCGCTCCAGCTCGTGGGCCAGTACCGTGTTCGCGAGAACAGGCACGATGGGAATCAGGAGGTCGCTCTGGGGCGCGCCGCCATCCCCGATCGCCACCTGGTCGACGAAGTCGGTGGAGATCCCGGTGAGCAGCTCCGCCACCCGCTTGCGACCAAGTGTGACGATGATGTTGGGATCCTCGTGAAGGATCTTGCCCTTCATGACCCCCTGGATAGATCCTCCGGGAGGGGTGCTCCAGTCGATTCCATAAGGGATGGCCTCGTAGAGCTTCAGGTAGCCCTTGACGTCGGTGAGTTGTTCCAGAAACCCCTTCATTCCCTCGTCACCTCTGCCTTGTGGTTTCCCGAGGCGCTGGTCGTAAGCGTGATCTTATCCCCAACCTCCAAGAAGAAATTGGGTGGGAAGAAGGTGAACTGGGTTTGCCCTGAACCCTCATCGAGTATAGAGGTGCCCCCTGATGCGGTGACCAGGGAGAGCGTGTAGTTCGTGGATGCGCCGAATTCTGATCTCGCCCGAATGAGCCTGGTCCGCTCCCGCTGACCGAAGAAGAATAGACCCTTCCCGGCCGTTCCGTCGAAAACGGCCCCGGTCGTCTCGGCACCGATGGTCTTCCCTCCCCCATCCGACTCGCGAATGAGAGAGGGCGGCTCGCTGGCCAGAACAGACTCGACTCCTGCGATCTTCTTCGTGATGCGGGTGTGCCATCCGCGATCAGGACGAAGCGCCAGAGTCTCGTCGGAAATGATGAACGTGTAGAACCCGGTGGGGGCTTCCGCAGGGACCGCGAGCTCGGGACCACGAGCGACCATGCCTTTGAGGTCTCCGGAGCCCACCTCGTTGGTGTAAAACCTGTAATGCGTCGCGCTGGCATCGAACGGAACGCGCAACGTGACGTTGCCGTTCTTGTGCTCTGCAACGGTCCCCTGCGGCATAACCTACTCCTTCGTCTACACGGGCTGCGGGATCGGGGTATAGGTCTTCGCGCCGCGGACCACCGGGGCAGATCCCGTCTCGGCGTCCAGGGTATCGACCTGATCGGCCGGATCGGTCTGATGGATCACCTGCCGGCAGACCAAGTCTGCGACGACGCCCACGTCGGCCAGATCCTCGCCGCCCGCCGTGACCAGAAGGAACTCCAACTTCTGTCCCTTCGTGACCGGGAGGGGAGTGGTCAGATCAACGCGCACCGGCGTTCCAGCCGCGCCGAAGGCGACGGTAGCCGGGGTAGTCGGCGATCCGGCAACCTCGACCCCGATGGTCGGCACGCCCGTTGTGGCCTGCGCGCATCCGCTGAAGCCGAGGAGCAACCCGTCGAACGGGATCATGAAGCACACCTTGACGGTGGCCGTGGCGCCCTGCGCTCCGTTCTGGACGCCACTGATCGGATAGCACCCGAGGGCGATGAGGCCGAGATCCAAGCGCTTGCGGATCTCCTGGAAGTACACATTGGTGTCCAAGGAGGTCTTGTCCGCGCCCGCGACTTCCACGGGAAGCGCCGCGCTGGTGATGTAGCCGTTGTCCTTGAGATCCTGGATCTCCTGGCTCATCTCGACGTCGGCCGCGCCCCGCGGGTCGGGCAGCTCCGCGCCGGCGAACACGTTGAAGGTCTTGCCGGGGGAGAACGTCCGGCTATCGGACAGACGAACCGTACGTCCCGCTACGACTGTTGCAACTACTGCGGCCATGGCTTCCTCCTCGTTAAATCCTAAAATTCAAAGTAAGTAAATTACCCCCCGAATCCTCCCGGGGGCTCGTTGGATTCGGGCTTGGTGGCGCTCTTGCCGGCGGTGACCGCCTCGTCATCGGTCTTTTTCTCGGCGGCGGCCGCTTCGTCATCGGCCTTCTTCTTGGCGGTGGCCGCCTCCTTCTCCTTCTTGAGGCGGGCCTTCTTATCCTTCGCCGCCTCGGGCTTGGTCCCGGCGGGAGGCTCCTGGCCACCGTCGCCGTCTCCGGCGGGCGGCTTCGAAGTGGTGGCCGCGGGGGCGGGCGGCTTTTCCGAGGTTTCCTTGGCTCTCTTCTCCGCCTTCTCGGCCTCGCCCGCGGCGATGTCCGCCTTCTTCCTGGCCACGACGGCCGCGTCATCGGCCTCCTTCTTGGCCTTCTTATGCTTCACGGCCAGCATCTCGTTTTCCGTGCAGACGAATCCCAGCGAGTGGTAGTTGCGGATCTCTCCGCCGTCCTCCACGTCGCGAGGACCCGGGATTCCGGGGAGTCCGCCCGTGGGGAAGACGGTAAACCTCGTGTTGGGCGCAAGAATCCTCGCGTCCTTCAGGCGGATGTTACGTCCCGGGCACACGACAAACACGATACCGGCCATGAGCAGTCTCCTTGTTCAGGGGTTATGGATGCGGACCCGAGTAACCATACCCGTAATCGGGCGGTAATCCAAGCCTTTGCAGAAGACAGCAATAGGAAAGGAGAACCTTCGCCCGCTTCACCGTGTTGAGGGTCTCCACGAAGAGACAGACGATGATGGTGTCGCCCTTCTTGCAGTTGATGTTCGCTAGGTCCACACCCTTGATGAAGTCCGTCTTGACCGGAAGTGTCCGGTTCGGAGCCACGGGGCCAGGCGCGACGATGACGTCCGAGATGTTCTTGGTGATGACGATGTAGGCGTCCTCGGCTACCGCGCTGGCATCCTTCGTGCCCACGGACGCCCGCGTCAGCGTCAGGTCGAAAGGCACCTCCCACCTGAACGAGACAAAGGTGTTCTGGTCGGTGAAGTCCTCGAACTGGTCCTCGAAGGTTGCCTGAGCGTACGGTCCGTGTGGCATTTCAATCCCTTACAGGTTCTTGAGCCTCGGGGCATGGGCGAGGACAACCTTCGCCCGCTTGACCGTGTTGGCGAGGACGAGATTCAGACGCACCGTGATCTTGTCCCCCTTCAGGACGGGGACGGCCGCCAAATCCACCCCCTTGACCACGCCCGTCACCGCCGGCAGGTTCCGGTCCGGAGGCACGGGCCCGGCAGCCACGATCGGCACGACGTCATTCTTCGTGATCGTGATGTAGGCGTCGGCCGCTGACGAGGCGTTGGTATGGACGGACGCTCTCGTGAGGAAGGTGTCGAACGGGATCTCGAAGATGTACTCATCGAAGGTCGCCGTCCCGGTGACGTCTTCGAACTGGCTCTCAAATGTCGCACAAGAATGACTCACGAAAGGCCCTCCGTCTTCCAAGTCTACATCAGGACTGAAGATTCCGGGACCGGAGATTCCGATCTCGTTACAGAATAGACCCTTGGACCCAATATTCAGTTCGGCCAGCCTGTCGCAGATGAGCTGATCGATCTGCTCGTCCCGGGTCCCCGGATCCAGGGGAGTAACCCCAAGGTCGGTGACCATGAAATCAAATTCGGCCTGGGTGATCGCTGCCCAGACGGCCCGGAAGACCATCTGGTCCCTCCAGCTCCCGTAGAGCGAGAGCGTGGTCACTTCCTTGCAGCCGACATTTGGATCCACGACCAGCAGGCGATCGTAGAACATCTCCAGCTGGTAGATCTGGACGCCCACGGTGTAGGAGTTCGCGAGGGCCTTGAGCGTGATCGTCTCAGGGCCGCCGGTGACGACCGCCTCGATCGAGGTGAAGTCCTTGTCGGCACCCTGCTCCACCTCGACGAATTCGCCCACGCTGAAGATGGACGCGTCAGGGACGGTGACCACGACGCTCGGTCCGGATGCGATGGGAGTCGTCGGCGTGATCGCCGAGACCTTGAGTCTCAGGAACGGAAGACTGAGCGGGGTCACGGTGAACACGGTCCCGCAGGGCTCGCTGGCAAGGCGGAGATCTCCGCTGCCGTCGATCTCGATCAGTACGTGAGGCATTAGTTCTGCGCCCTCAAGAGCGTGGAGATCCGCGCCGGCCGGAATCCTGTAATGAGCTTGGTGACCAGCGCCCGGTGTTCGTTCCGGGACGTGGACATGAAGACCTTGCTGTAATCGGCCTCGGAATTCGTGGCCAAGGCCGACCCGTCATCGGTGACGAAGAGGTCCTCGATCGACACCGTGGGAAGGCCCCGCTTCTTGCTGGAGAACGGGATCTTCGCGCCCAGGCGGTACTCGAGGTCCGTGGACATTCCGAACTGGATCAGCTCGACGTTCATGGCCTCGAACTGCGACTCTGCCCGGAGCCAGTCCACTGCGGCCGGAATCGGGAAGAACTGGGGGTTCTCGACCGTGCCCATGTAGAGCACGCAGTCGTCGACCAGCACCCTGTCGATCTCGCCGACGGGGAAGGTGTCGGGCTCCGAGTTGATGTAGGCGATGCGAACCGTGATCCCCGGCATCGCCGGCAGGGGCACGGCCGCCACGCCCACGTTTAGATTCACGATCGTCCCATGGACGAAGAACTGCTGGTAGGCCTGGGAGAGCGTGTGGGCGGGAATGACGAAGCTGAACTTGTCGACCGGCGTGTCGGAGAATCCGGGAGTCCCGATCGAGGATCCGTATATGGCGATTTCCAGATCGTGGAGCTGTTCGCCGTGGCTTGGCGGAAGGCGGAGCGAACACGCGAAGGTGAGCGGTTCTCCGATGAGACACGGGTGGCCCTCGATCGGCTGGTAGATCCGCGCATTGGACCGGACGCGCGCGGGGAGGGTGGATCCGTCCGGCTGAAGCCCTCCCGGATCGAGGTATTTCTCCGAGGTCATCTTCAACGACGCCCCGCCACGAAGCGTCTCCGTGGAAACCGTGGTCAGCTCGACCTTGGATCCCGGTGCCTTGTCGGTGAGATTGTCGGCCTGCCAGCAGTCCACGCTGGGACCGGGGAAGATGAAGATCGTTCCCTTGAAGGGGTTGACCAGCTCGAACCCGGCGTTGCACAGGAAATTCCGCCGGATCTTCCGCTCGTTCTCAAGGGTCTGGATCTTGGCGCAGATCTCCTTGATCGAGATCTTCTTGGGGATGACGAAGGTAACCCCGTCATCTGTGGTGGCCAGGATGATCACGCCGGCAGGCTCCGAGCCCGATTGGGCCACGTCGATCGTGGTGGGACTCGACGAGACCTCGTCGTCCGTCATGGCGTAGACGGTCCAGGGGAAGGCGAAGACGGGTTCCGGGAAGCTGAAGTCCGACAGGAGCTCAACGATGATACCCTGCTGGATGAAGGCCCCCGCCGTGGCCTTGAGGAGGCCGGCGCCGCCGTCGACGATGTCCATCCCCTCAAGAACCCCGTCGATCCGGTAGAAGGCGAAGTTCTTCTTGTTGAAGGTGAGGGACGTGTAGGCAGCCTGGAACTTCGTTACCTTGTCGATCTGAGACGTCGGGACTTGGGGCATCCAGTCCTCCTACACGCTCGCGAGCACCGCGCTCGTGGACAGATCCTTCACTTCCAAGCTCTCCCGGAACCCAATCGTCTCCAGGTCAAGATCGAACCCCGGGAAGTCCGTCAAATGGGCATTATACTCATTGAGAGTGATTCCGTTAAGGGTTTCAAAAGAACTTCCGATGGAGAAATGGTTGACCGGATTGAAGCCCGCAGCGGGGCTGGCGGTCACTATAGGGCCATTTCCCACGGTTTGGGTGAGGATCATGTCCGCCTGGTCGAAGATCGTCAGAATTTCCGCTAATGCGATGACCTCTTCGTCGAGCGCGAACTCAATTTGGTCCTTCACGGCATCCACCTGGTCGGCCAGGGTCGCCCCCGGGATCGAATTGACGACCGCGAATTCCGGGATGATCAGGTAGTTCATGTAGTTGATGTCGACCGTCTTGGTCAGGAGGATCTTCTCCTGGATGTCGGTCGAATCCACGAAGAGCTGCATCTGGTCCTTGAGCCGGAGCAGGATGGACAGGATGCAGTTGGTGTAGGCGGGCCGGATCTTGTCGATGAAGTTGAAGAACAGGCTGAAGTCGTAGATCTCCCCCGTCGCCAGCTCCTCGGCGGTGATCACGTCGGCGAGGACCTGCTTGATGAAGGTGAAGTACTGCTTCGGCTTCGGGATATCGAGCAGGTCGAAAAGGTCCCGGTTGTTGTAGAAATCGAAGACCGCCACCCCGTCCGACAACCGCGTGAACTTCGTGATGATCTGCCCTGGAACCACCACCGGATTCAGATAGTCCGGCAGAGTGAAGGTCTGATCGCCGGTCAGCTTGATGGTCGTGGTCCCGTCAAAGTTCGTGACGACCGACAGCACCCGCCCCTCATTGGCGAAGGCGAGGTCGAAGAGGGCCTGCATCCCGATGGCGATGTTCTCGACCGTCGCGCCGTTCCAGAGGGCATACCAGAGGGCCTGGGTACGGCGCAGATAGGCGTCGCTGTTGGGTTGCTCGAATTCGATGGGGAATCCGAAGTTCCGGAAGACCGTCTTCCGATTTGAGAATACGTTCCCGGCGAAGAGCGGCCGCGGCGGCACGGAGCGGAAGGAGATCACCCCGGGTGATGTGATCTCGTAGCTGATCCCCTCGAAGAACCTGTTCCCGGTACCGTCCGACACCGAGGCAAGGGTGGGGATCGACACGATGTCCTTCTTGATCGTGAAGGAGGACGTGAACCCTGACGGCACCTCCGACACGGCCGTATTGACATCGAAGATGAAGAGGACGGGCCGGGAGCGGTGCCGAACCGGAACGGTGAAGAGTCCCTTGCCCTTGTTGACCTGCTCGGCGGCGAGGCTGATGTTCGAGGACAGCTCAAGAAGGCCGTCCCAGTACCCCTTGAAGACGTCGATTTCCTTGAACCGACGCCAATAGTCCCCAAGGGAATCCGCGATGAACTCTGACTGGAACGCCATTCTTACACCTCGGTCACCACGATATTACGGGCAAGGTAGCCCGCCGTGGTGGGGATCTGGATGAAATTGTCGTCCACCACAACCGTCTTCGTCCCGTCGTTGTTCAGGACCGTGACGGTAATGTTGAACGGGAGCTCGACGAACTCTCCCCCGTTGTCGTAGATCAGGTCCACGATGTCGGACGCCTCCAGGCGGGCACCCACCGGGAGGTCGTTGATGAACGTTGTGATCAGGGCCTTGATGGAAGCGGCCGTCTCCTCGGTTTCGGAGTCCAGGGTGAGATTCACCGTGAGGTCCACGAAGGCGGGTTGGCTGAACTTGACGAGGAGATCCGCCGTCACCACCCTGTTGGCGTCGTCCTCCACGAAGTTCTGGACGTCCACGATGTCCGGGGAATGCGTGTAGGTCATCAGGATATTGCTCCCAATGAGCAGGCCGTTGTTGATGACCAGCTTCAGGCGATCTCGCGTCGAGAACCGGAGGGTTTGATTGTCGACGATGATGTCGAAATCGAGTCCCTCGATCAGCGGCACCCCGATGGGATCTCCCGTGACCGGGTCGACCTCCTGGAGGCTTGAGATCTCGATGATCGGCCGCTTCGTGAGCGGGATGAACTGGACCGTGGGGGGGTCCACGGTGGGATCGAACTTGTCCTTCGGACGCAGGAAGACGGTGTTCTTGAGGTCCTCGAGCAGGACCGTCTCGTTCACAAGCGTCACGGTCCGGATGTAGATGTCCACCCGCCCGCCGATGTGGATCCCCGTGGTGGAGTCAAGGACGTCCACCGGCGGGAAGAGGCCCAGCACCATGTTGTCTCCGACCAGGAAGTCCCGCTCCATCTCCGGATCCTCGAAGCCGATGACCCGGATGTCCTTGATGAAGGCGAAGTCCGGGTTGTTCTGGAGGACCGTCTTGATCGCCGGCTTGGACACGAGGTCCCGGACGGTGATCGCCTCGGCCGCGCGGTCGACCAGGGCTACGTTCCCCTCCCGATCTGCGCCTCCCGTGAAGGGCGCGGGATTGTCCACCTTGAGGACGGTCGTCGGGCCTCCCACGAAGTCGACGATACTCTCCTCGCCGATGTTTCCGGCAATGCCCACGTCCTCCGCCTCGACCAGGGTCTCCACGAAGAAGAAGTCCCCGTCCCGGTTGAGGCTCATCTGGTTAGCGGTGATCGTGACCTCGGCGACCGAGAAGAACCGGGTGCCCACGGCATCCACGAACTCGGAAGCTTCGGGGATCGTGACCGTGATGGATTCAGTGAAGAAGATGCGTACGGATCCCCGGGCCTTGGCCCCCTGGATACGGGTGAGGAAGATGTTGGCGATCAGGGCGTCGAGATCCGCCTCCGTCAGCGCCTCGCCGCCAATGAGCGACTGGTTGTCGGAGATCCTCTCGACCTCGTCGATGATCGGCTGGAGAATGGCCGTCAAGGGTTTGATGAGGAGATCCCCGATGCCCGTGCTGTCCCGGGTGTCGATCTGGGAATCGACCTCGGCGATCTTCGCCTTGATGTATTCCTTTGCGTTCTGGAACTGGAAGATCTCGCTGTTGCTTGCCATTACTCGTCCTCTCCGACCACGAGTTCCTTGAGATTCAGGACGCGGGTGTTTCCGGCTTCGGACGTGAGTTCGACGTCGATCTCCAGCTTGACCTGGGACTCGTCAAACAGAAACCGCTTGATCTGGAGATCCCGAAGACGCTCGTCAGAAGGAAGCCGGACACCTGTCTGGCTCAGGATGACCTGCCGTTTCACGTCCCGCATGTGGATGTTCACGTTGGCCTGGATGTCGGCCAGCTCCGAGCGACTCTTGGGTGTCTTGAGCTGAAAGAGCAGGCCGGATCCGTACTCGGGATCAAAGGTATCCGAACCTTGCGTTGTCAGGAGGATCTTGGTCACGAACTGGGCCAGCTTGTGGATGCCCGTCAGGATCTTCGAAGACTTGCCCATCTCCCGAAGGACGAGGAAACGATCCTGCCTAAGCGATCCATCGCGCACGATGGGCGCGACGCGCTTGAGCTTCATGATGGCGATGTCTTTGCTCATGCCAGTAACGCCTTCCCTCTTTCACTGATCGACTGAACGTCCTTGCTCAGCGAATCCACGGCTCCGATCGCCGCTGGAGTCTCGTTGATTATATCTTCTGAGGCGGTGGCCTGGGTCTGTTCTATCGCAATCAGGTCATTCCGAACCGACGCAAGTGCGGAGAACTTGTTCGCCTCCGAGGGGGGCAATTCCTCCAGACAGGCCTTGATCTTTTCCGCGGCTTCTCCCGCCTTGCTGGCATTGTTGGACTGCATCTTGGACAGGGTCTTGAAGTCGTGCGTCCGGAGCACGGAGTCCACATTGTCGAGCGCCGTCTCGCCCACTAGGGCCGTCAGGCTGTCGGTCAGGACGCTCTGGATGACAGGAAGTGCTGTCAGGATGGCTCCCTGCGCGACCAGCCACGCCTGGACGTTCCCGATCTGAGTGGTCAGCTCCGTCGTCCTTGCCGCCAGCGCGGGACGGATGTCCTGGACCATGATGGCCTGAACCACCTGCCGGTAGGTGGGAGAGAAGGCAAGGTAGTCGTCTGCCGGCCCGTTGGTCTCGGCGGCGATCGCCACGGTCGCCGGCTCGAAGGTGGAGAAGTTGACGTCTGCACTGATCTCCACCTTGGCCTGATCCGGATTGCGCCGGATGAGGTCCGTGAGCGTCGCCATCCTGAGACAGAGATCGAAAATGACGTTGAGCGACGTGAACTTGTCGAACTCGGGCTTGCCGATCAGGGCCGTTGTTTTCTCGATGATGTCGGTCAGCTCTGAGTTGGTGGTGTTGAGCGTACGGGTGATGGGGTTGACGAAATTCGCCTGGAGCGTGTTGTTGAACCCCTCCTCGAAGCTGTCCTTTAGGCTGATCACCGTGTTGATCGAGCGGTCGAAGTTGGTGATGAGGGCGAGGAGCTTCTCCATCATCAGGAGACCCGAGACCCCCGTGATGTTGGTGAAGAATCCGCAGAGGGCATCGGTCGCCGCGGCCGCCTGCTCGATCGTGCTTCCCTTGATGGCGTTGTTGGTCTCTCCCTCGTCGATGGCCAGCTCCACGTTCGTCAGGGCCGCGATCGCGTCAGCGCGAATCTCCGCCACCTTGTTGGCATCCAGACCGTCCAGATCCGAGCGGTCCGCCGACTGGTGGAAGGTGTCGTAGGCGATGGCAAGGAGCTGCAGTTCCACGCCGGCCGTGGCGCAGGAGGCGATCGCCCGGCGAAGGCGCTGGGCGTTCTTCGACATGACATCGTAGAAGAAGTCCGAGCCCACGCTGAAGAGGTTGAGCGCCGCCGAGCGGCTCTCCTCGAAGATGCGCTTGATCTTGTTGCCCGTGTTCTCGAAGGCGATCTTGCGGGCAGACTCGGAGGCCGAGGTGATCATCCGATCGTCAAGAAGGGCCTTCTGAACGGGATCCGTGACCTGGCTGAAGATGGGGTGGATGGCGACGACGTTCTCCCCGACGTTCTCTCCAACCGCTTCGGAAGCCAGGTCCACCCCGGCGTTGTCGCCCTTGAGGAACGTCCGGGCCGTCGCGCTTTCGAGCAGGAATCCTGCGACGAAATCGTCGAGGGCATCGAGCGCCTCTTGCTGAGCTGTCCCTGCCATCTATCGCTCCAGCTGAAAAGCCGTCTCCAGGGTCGAAGCGAGTTTCTTCTTCTCTTTCCGCAGCGCCGTGACGTCGAGCTTCAGGGTCTTGGCGAGATCTGCATCCTTGAGCTTTGGCTTTCCCGCCCATCCAAAGTGGTGCTCGAAGAGGAGTTGCTGCTTGGGAGGCAGGGTCATGTAGACGAACTGGAGCGTCTTCTGGTCCCCGTCGTCCGAGGTGAAGGAGAACTCCGATTCCTCCGTGAGCATCCGGGCCGGCCGGAGCTCCTTCTCCATCCGCTCCACCTCCCTGAGATTCCAGGCAAGGTCGGCTGCCACCTCCATGGCCGTGGGCGTCCGATTGAGCTGCTCTCCAAGGCGTTCCTTGGCGGTCTGGAACGTCCAGATCTTACGCTGCCTTTCCTCCGGGATCCGGCCGAGGTTGCCGTAGGTGTAGACCGTGTTCCGGAGGACCTTGGGCAGGCGACTGTTGACGAAGGTGTTGAGCTGGACGCCACGCTTTGGATCGAAGGTACGGAAGGCGTCAAGGACCTGCTTCTTGACCTCCATCTCGATGAAGATATGGGGAAGCGGGCTGTTCCGGAGCTTGTTGACCCACGTGTGGACCACGGGGTCATAGGACTTCATCAGGGGACCAAGCGCTGTACTGTCACCGCTCTGCCAGCGGCGCCAGAGCTTGATCTCTTCCTTCTGTTTTTCCTTCAGCGCAGGCATCAGCTTACCGTTTCAGGGGTGACCGTGGTCTCGGAGAACGCCTGCTTCGCCGCGACCAGCTTGCCCAGGGCGTCTTCGATGACCGCACGTTTCGTCTCATCATAGATCGAGCCGTCGAGAATCTCCTCATTTACCTCGGTGACGCCAAGGAATGCAAGGTTCTCCTTGAAGGTCTGGATCCTCCGCTTGGTGAACTCTTCGATGAAGATCCCTTTATCACCCACGTTGATCCACTGGTCGAAGATCCGGTTGGCCGCATCCTCCTGGTTATCCGGCAGCGAGTCGTCCCCGACCTGCTTGCCGTTCTCGAAGACCGGCAGGGGTTCGCTCAGGATGCTGCCCATGCCGCCTCCGATGATCTCGGGGTAGGCTCCCGACACCGAACCCTCCGACCCGTCGACGTCTGTGAAATTGAACACGGACTGGCCGACCGCCTTGGGATCGAAGGACCGATTGAACCAGGGGAGTGACTTCTCAATGACGTCCTCCCCGACATCCGTGCTACGGGCGTGGTCGCAGTTCAGCGTGGTCGAGGCGTTTCCCTCGCTGTCGATGACGTGGATCAGTTCCGTCGGGCTTCCGAAAAGGCTTCCCTCCTTGTCCAGGACCAGGATTGGGAAAGCGGGATGGATATTCGGGTTGAACGGCATCTGGACCGGCAGGGTCCGTTGCCGGAACCGGCGGAGGATAAACAGGAAATCCGCGATCTGGGTGAGGGTTTGCGTGATGATCTTTTGGGCTTCCTTGGTTCCCGCCTCTTTCGTCTTCGCGTTGGCCAGGACGGCGCGCCGGACCGTGAAGTACGTGTCCTGCTGGATGGCTACCGCGTCGACCGAAATGCCCCGGATCCGCTCGTCGAACTCGGGGTCGTCGCTCTCCACGAGGAGGTTCTCGTCCCGAATGTCCTGATTCTTTGACTGAGCTTCCCGGATGAGCGGGATGACACGATTCCGGAAGTCCGCCGGGGCGTAGACGAACTGGGTGCTGAAGACTTCGTTGGCCGAGCCCCCGGTGAAGATCTTGAACCGGGTGGGCTCTTCCAAAAACGGCCGGACGTACGTGAACCCTTCGTGGATATCGGGGAAGATCACGTTGCACTTTGGGGGAGCGGTGAGAAACGTCGGCGGCGTGATGGTGAAGTTGACCGGCGCGCCCCCCGTCGGGTTGATCCCGGGGATGGGGATGGACCAGAAGGTCTGCCAGATCTGGGAAAGCACGATCCCGAAGATGTCCAGCAGGCTTCGGTAAGTCTGGGCGTTGTGGAACGTGAAGGTGAGGATGTCCTCGCTCAGGAGTTGGGTAAAGAACTTGATCTGTCCGTCGGGCAGGACATTGAAGCGGTCGTTGATCTTGAACTTGGCGAAGCGATCCGAGAAGAAGTCGTTGATGTTCTTGAGCAACTCCAGGGATTCCTTGACACCCGTGACCGGATCCGCTTTCCGCAGCTTCGCGAAGACCTCATTTCCAATGCCGCGTATAACGTTGATACGCTCGCTCTGCTTATTGTCGCCGGCCTCCACGTTCTTGATTCCCGTGAAGACGCGGAGCTCGTCCTTGACGGCGTACTGCTCCAGGCTCGACCTGGTCAGGTAGGATCCGTACGAGTAGTGCCAGTAGTTGGACATGTCCACGCAGCGTAGGACCATGTTTCGACCCGATGCAGCATCCTTGGTGAACCCGTGGGCGACCACCTCACCCTCGAAGAAGGTCTTGAATCCATCGCCCGTGTCGTAGAAGACCTGGACGAAGGTTCTCGGAACGATCTTGAAAAGCTCCTTGGCGGGAGGGATTTCGAGAGTGAGGATGTTCGTCTGGTTCGGGGCCATCGTCAGCGTAACCCGGTTGAACGGGATCTTGATCCCCTCCAGATAGACCTTCGCATTGATCCTCTTGGAGATCATGCCTTGAAATGAACTCCCTTCTCCATCTGGAAGAGACCTGTCGCCTGGACGAGTTGCTGATTGGGGTCATTGAGATCCAGGACGGAAAATGCTCCGAGGGGAGGATTCTTGATCCGCTTGCGGATCTCCGTCTCGATGAGCTGGATCCCCGAGGCACGCCGGACCAGGACCTTATACGGACCGATGGGAAGGGGCCCGATCCTCTGGTTCGCCACGGTCTTGTTGACCACGTCGAGCTGGAGCAGACCGAGCTGGAGTTTGTCCTGCGAGATGATCTTCGTGACCGGGACTTCCGTTGTCACCTGAATCGAGGAATCGGTGTCTTTTACAGCGTAGGGCAGGGTAACGGTGATCTTGTCGCCGGCATCGAAGAAGGTCTGGAGATCCGTCTGGAACTGCGCGTCCCCGTCCGTCAGAACGTACCGTTCGCTCTGGTCGACCGCCAGTGTGCCGCCCTGCGCGTCCGCCACCTTCTCCAATCTGTTTGGCAGGAGAGCATTGTCCAGCGTGGAATGGTAGAAGCCTTCGATCTTGAACCCCGACCCGTTCGTGGCGACCAAGAACAGACCTTCCTCAAACCAGGCAATGGTGAAGCCGTCGTTTTTCTTGAACACGCTTTTCCCCCACGAGCTCGGAGTGATGGGGGAGACCAGCTGGACCTCGAAGTTCGCACCGACTTCCGTGGTGTTGCTGCCCACAAAGACGCCTCCCGCCTGTGCTATGAAGCTGCTGTCTCCCAGGCGTGCCGGAACCCGCAGCTCTGCGATCTTCCGATCCTGAAACGCACTCTCCCCGAAAAGGCGGATGCGGGCGACGAGATTCCCGGCATCCGCGATCGCCTTGAGCCTTTCGACACTGATGATCTCATGGGCGGTGAAGCCCCCCGTCCGCCTGCCGCCGACAAGAATGCTTTCCGAGATGGACTCTTGCTCCACCCTTGTAACTGCGTCGAGTGGCTCCAAGCTCTGCGCGATCGGAATAGTTATGATTTGCGGAACTTCCAGCTTGTCTGCGTCCGAGGGTAAAGCCTCCAATTCCTTCCTCTGGAAGGCGACATTCGTAACCCCCAGATGTCCGAACATCATCTGGTTGACATATTGGGTTGGAATGGACTGGTCGACGAAGAAATGCTCGATCAGGGTATCGAATGCCGGCACGGGAGTAACGATCGCAATCGGCGAAATGTTCCCGCCCACGGGAGTCACCGGCGCCCAGAAGTCCGGAGGTATTGGGAAGGCCCCTCCAACGCTGTCTGAGAAGGTGTCCTTGAATCCCGCCGCAAGCTCGACCTTCGGGGAATTCAGGGTCAGTTCCTTGACGATCTCGTCGGGCTTTCCCGTCGCGTTGTTGAACTGGAAGAGAATGACGCGCGGATCCTCCGCCTCAGCCTCTTCCTGATCCTGCGGGGACCGCTCGATCTCGCTGATCGGGAACCGATCCTGAACGAACATGGCGAAGCTCAATGCCACGTACCCGTGGGTATTGATGCTCTGCCCGACCGAGCAGGACAGGAGAAAGCCCTGGATGACCGCGGAGTTGGTGATGAGCGTGACGAAGGCGTTCATCTCGATCGCCTTGGTCCCCCGCAGTTTCCTCTCGTAGACGTCGAGGAACTTCTCTTTCCACGCCCAGCTGTCGGTGTCGAACAGGATGCCGTCGAACTGGAAGATCTTCTGACGCTCCCCGAAGGCGAAGAAGACGGGTTCACCGAAGGTCTCCTTGATCTGGAACTTCTCCTGGAAGGATTCGTTGACGCTCTGGAGAAGGAAGCTGTTGGTCTCCAGGAGGATCTCGATCCCCTGATCCACAATGGTGGTGTCGATGACGGCCTCCAAGCCCGTGGATTTCTGTACGTCATCGCCCACGACCCGGACCCTCTCGACCTCCGCTGTTTCGAGGATCTTCTTCCGCCGCACGACCCTGAGCGCCGCGATCCGGTCCTCCTCGGGGTAGACGTTTCGGCAAGGCCGGTTGGGATCGTCGGTGAGGGTCTTGAGGAACTCGTCGCTCGGGGCGAATCCCGGACGCTCCCCTTCCTGGATGCTCTGCCGCTTCCTCTTCCGGAACGGCCTCAGATCGCTCTTGGATGGGAGCTTGGTGGTCTTGGTATCCCAGAAGGCGAAGATTTCCTGGCTGTTCTTGTAGAGGGAGGTTGCGAAATCCCAGCGAGGATCGTTCTGCTCAACCCCGCGCTTGACGTCGACCGTGATTCGGTGAAGTACCGTAGACATCAGTTCTTCCCTGCCGTTTTCTTACTCTGTTCCGTGATCGTCCTGAGCAACGCCTTGGAGGACGTGTTGAGATTATTGACCGCCCCATTGAGTTTATCAAGTACCTGCGTGGTCTGGTCCATGGCGTAGGGGCTGATGTCGGATCCTGCCGTCGGCGTCGACCCCGGGAACTGCGACCCCAAGCCTTGGCCGATCTTCTTGAAGACCGCCTCGGCCGAGATCTGCTGGCCCTCCGCTGAATCCGCCTCCTTCCGGAGCGCCGATACGAACCGGGCCTGCTCGGCCGACAAGTTCTGCTCGGCGATCGAGCCCAGCTCTTTTGAGGACAGTTGCATGTCCCCGGGTGTCAGGAAGCCTGCCCGGAAGGCCTGCTGAGTGATCTCCAGACGTTCCCGGATGGCGGCCCCCTTGGAGAGGAGCGGAATCGCGCGTTCGCCCAGCGTCCGCAGCGCCGCCAGACTTTGCTTGTCACCACCCTTGAAACCGGCGGCGATCTCCGTGGCGATCCCCGACACGCGACTCATGTCCATGGGCTTGGCCGCGGCCGCCAGGAGCGCGGGGATCTCCTCGCCCAAATAGATCCGCATCTGGAGCGCGGCCGCGTTCTTCTTCACCCCGTCGAGCCCACGGATGACGTTGTCGTTGCGCTCCGCCACGGTTTCGATCTGGAGCATCTTGTCCGTGAACGCCTTGGCTTCCTCGGCATCGTCTTCGGTGAGGTGCCCGAAGTTCGTCATGAACCAGCCGCTCATCTTCTGGCGGAGCTTCTCGCGCATCTCCTTGCGCGTCGTCGCGTCGGTCTCGTGGATCATGTCGCCGATCTCGCCTCCGAACTCGGCGACGGCCACCTCTTCGAACTGCTCGAATTCCTCGAAGGAGAGCCGGTCCCACATCTTGAGCGTTCCGAAATCGACCCGCCAGGTCACGGCCTTGATCGAATCCTGAAGGGCCTCGGTCGCCTGCCTGGTCTGAGAAGCCGACATCTGGCGCGAGGTCAGACCTTCTCCGGGAGCGGTCCCCCCGAAGATCGCCCGGCCGAGACTGAGGTCAAGCCACTCCGCCGCGCGCACCGGCAGGCTGATCACGTGCTGGGCAGCCCCGCCGATCGCCTGACCCGTCGCCCGGATCGGATCTCCGATGAAGTTCCCCATGCCGACCCGGAACTCCTCGAAGGCGGCACCGACTCTGGACGTGAACCTTTGCTCCTCCCGTTGCCGTTCGAGCCTGAGCTCCTGCTCTGCCATCTCGCGGCGACGCGAACCGATGAAATCGAAGGCCCCGGCGTTCTGGATCATCGGGCCGATCGCCGATCGCTGCGCGGGATCCAGCCCCATGTTCCCCATCATCATGTTCATGACGTCCTGTGGATCCGCGCCCATGAACCTCGCCCGCGCGTTGGCCAACTGGGCAAACGCCGGCCCCGCCATACCCGAGTTGGCAAACTGCTGACGGAGGAGATCCTCGTTGGCGGAGAATCGCACCTGCATCGCAGGATCCGCCATCTTGTTGAAGGCCTGCTGCTGGATGTCCTCGAAGGAGATCTGGCCCTGGACGAACTGCCGGAGACGATCCTGATCGATCCCCGTCATCGCATCGTTCGTCAGCCCCGCCAGGAGCGGCCGCATCATCTGGGTGTTGGCCACCTGGAACCCGAAGCGGGTCATCTCGCCGGCGACGCCTTGAACGCCACCAAGCTGCTGCATCACGTTCGGATCGATCGCCAGCGCGGCCCCCGCGGTCCCCGCCCGCATCATGTTCCGCATCATGGTGTCGAACCCCGACGCCGGGTTCCCGCCCATCCCCGCCATCATCTGCGCGCCCGCCATGCCCGTCGCAAAGACATCTCCCGTCGCCATCCCGGTGCCCCGACTGACCGACATGATGTCCGCCAGGCGGGCGTTCATCACCCCCGGAGACGTGGCCCCCATGCGGTTGAATTCGCCCAGGGTCTGCATCGCCTCCTCGGTCGTCTGCTGGAAGACCCGCGTGATGCTTTTGACCTGTTCGAGCATCGACCGGAACTTTGTCCGGAACTCCTCGATCGACTGGGTCCCCGTGAAGGCACCGGCCGCCGAGCCCATCGCCAGCATCCCGCCCAATTCCTCGATGCCGAACCGGACATCCTGGGCAATGTCCTGCGTCAGCCCCCGGGCGAGGTCCTCCCGCTGGCCCTGGCTGAATGGCCTCATTCGATTCGGGGCCCCGGTGACGGCCAGGATATCCTCGGCCCCCTGACGGGCTTCCATCACGCCCAAGCCCATGTCCGTCAGTCCACGGGCTCCCACGAAGGTTGCGGCGCCGGCGGCGAGCATCGAGAGCGGCCGCGCGCGACCCGCCATTCCAATGGCGACCGCACCCAGGCCCGCGGCAACCGGGATGGCTTCACGGCCCACAGCGAAGGTGGCTTGGCTGATACGGGACTGCAGCTCGGACGTCGCGGCCGCGCGGAAGTCCGTTGAGAGCTGGTTGGGGGGAACCCCGAAGCCCGCTGCGCCCACGGCCGCCCCGAAGAACCCGAGGTCCGCAGTGGGGCTTCCGACCACGGGTTGCGGTGTGGAGAAGAGCTGGCGGGTGATGGCGAGATCGGCGTTGACCTGGTTGACGGCGTACTGGCCCGTGGTGATCGCGCTCTGGAGGACGTTGGTGATCGCCCCGCGCGCGCGCGCCAGCTCCGACTGGAGTGACGCCTCGTCGATTTCTATTCTGTAGCGTAAGACTTCCTCGGCCATTTATCTCGGTCTCCGCTGTGAGTCCGGGAACAACTGACGGGCGCGGCGTCCTGCGGTCTCCCGTCGTACAGCTTCCACGTTCTCCATGAGCTCATCTGCCACGTCTTCGTTGTTGAGCATTGTAGCCGTGTTTCCCATGATTTGAATGACCTTCCCGCGCCAAAGATCCATATCCGCCTTGGAGGATCTGGAGAACTCTTCCTTTGCCGGTGCCATCTCGGGAAAGATCAAGTTCGTGACGTTCCCGAGGAACTGGTCCGCCATCTTGCCCGCTTCGGGTGAGGGAATCGCACTCGCCATCAATGCCTTCAGGGACAGGAGCGTGATCTTGCGCTCGTTGGTGTAGTGCCTGTGAACGACGGCTTCGTGAAGCGGCTTGAGATCCAGCTTAACCCCGCTCGCAAGCTGATACCCACGGAACAGGGCAAGCGGGGTTGCTAAAAACTTCGGAGGGCCTCCCCAGAAACGAGTTCCTGGGCACGGCGATCGAACTCGCTGAATCCCCGGACGAGGATGTCGAAGAGGACGCCCGGGAGCTGCCGGAGAAGGTTCATGCGTTTGTCGTCTTTGCCCGCATCGCCAGCGGGGGGGATGGCCTTGCCGTTGAGCGCGGTCAGCGAATGGTATAGCTGAAGGATCGTCATCTCGTTCTGGAGGAACTTCATCGTCTTCTCGCGCATCTCCGTAAGCGGCATGACGGCTTCGACCTTCTGGATCTCATCGACCGAGAGCGTCCGGAACGTCGCCGTGATCTTGTCCTGGAGCTTGAGCGTCGCCTCGACCGAGCCCTGCACGAGCATCTGGTCGATCGAGAACTTGGTGGCGTCGACGATCGCGAACTGGTTCTTGACCGCGTCCTTCTTCTCCTCCGGCTTGGGGGCCGCGGCGGGGGCGGGCGCCGGGGGGGGCTG
>SDBT01000470.1_pt1 | contig 63812 bp, 43 predicted proteins | sample 2277101 | NCBI WGS metagenome assembly SDBT01 (sample SAMN10404973, study PRJNA504765) | marine sediment metagenome | isolation source: marine sediment core GS10_PC15, 103 cmbsf | place: Arctic Ocean: Southern Knipovich Ridge | collected 2010 | reverse complement strand
TAGGATTTCGCAGGGCGAACACTTGTTATACGCCACATCTGGGCATTTGATAGAGCTAACCCCCAGATGTGGGAGTGTCATTGGCTGAGATTCGTGACTACCCTGCGAAATCCCAAAGAGCCACGACGACTTAACCGCTTCATGCCCTTGACGTCAACTCTGTACTTTTCTGCCTCTTTCTCGATCCGAAGATCCCAGTGGTCGTTGATGTTGGCATAGTTTGAGGCGGCAGTGACTTTCCAACCCTTTAGGGCAGCGATTCTGGCAAAAACGCCTTCTGCTTTTTGGCCTATTTCGAGGCAACCTCTTTTGTCGTATTTGTTGCGTTTGTCATGCATGGCATAACCTGACGGACGAAAGGGTTTAGCTAGCCGGCAGTTCCCGGGGCGTGGTATACATAGCGACGATGTTCTCCAGGGGTGTGTCGGCCTGGATGTAATGGGCCGAAGCGCAGATGTAGCCCCCGCCCCGACCCAGCACCCGGCAGCGTTCCTGTACTTCGGCCCGCACCTCCTGGGGCGTACCCCTGGGCAGAGTCCGCTGGATGTCAACGGCGCCATAGAACGACAGCCGGTCACCGAACTCCCTTTTGATACGAACTGCGTCCATGCCAGCCGCCTGGGGTTGCAAGGGGTTGAGCACTTCAATGCCCATCTCATCGGCCAGGGCACCGATGAGGGGATAGATCGCTCCGCAGGAGTGGTACATGATCTTAACCGGAAAGCGACGGATGGCCGCGTTCAGCCGCAGGTGACGGGGCAGAACGAACTCCCGCCACATGGTCTCCGAGATGAGCAGGCCCTGTTGGGTACCCACGTCGTCGTAGGTGTAGACCATGTCAATGCCCCGTCTGCAACTGGCGGCTGCCTCCAGCACGCGGGTCACGTTGGCGATGTAAAGGTCGGTGTAGCAATCCATGATGGCGCAGGCTATCTCCGGTTGGACCACCAGGTCCATCAAGAACTGCTCGAAGCCGCGCAGCCCCCACGACCACTCGAAGATGCCTCCCACCTCGTAGCAAAGCCAGTATTCCGTCTCTCGGTTGAGCGCCTGGATCTTGTCCTTCAGGGTGCTGACGTCCCAATGCTCCGTTGGGGGCCAGCCCGGCCAGCTCTCCACTTCGGCCACCGTCTGGACACCGGCCAGGGTATGGCCAGCATACTCCTCATAGGTGCAGAATTCGTTGGATACCGGGCGGCGGTGGGTGCCAAAAGCGTCGTAGTAGCTGCCGTCTTCCTGCACGATGGGCGCTGGCCCCACGTAATCAGGGCGCACCCAGCGGCAATCAACGCCCAACAGACGCAGGACATCTGCATCGCGAGCTTCTTCGCCGTCGTCCGTATCCAGATAGCGGCGCAGGGCCGCCCACACCTCAGGCACGGCCCAGAAATCGAAGGGTATCCGGTCTGGTTCCTCGTGCCGCAGTGCCATCTCCACGCGCTGATGCGGAGTGATGGAGGCCGCTTCTGGCCGGCCATAGTGATCTTCGAAAATAGCCCGCACTTCGGCGGGCTCTGTGGGTAGACGATCCATAATCACTTGGTAGTCTGCAAGCTCCACTTGCTACTTGCCTACTTGCTCACTAGCACCTCATCCACGGCCACGGCGAAGAGACTCGCTTTGAAGCCGGCCAACACCTCCAAACGAGCTTCTTCGCCTTCCTCCCTCCAACCTCCAATTCCTAATCTCCAAGCCCTACTGCTTCTCGTACGGCTGGCCGTCGGCGGCGGGCGCGACAGCCCGACCAACGACACCGGCCAGCACGATCATGGTCAAGATGTATGGCGCCATCTGCAAGAACTCCGGGGGCAGCCCTACCCGCAGGACGCTCTGCATCTTGCCCTGTATCGCGTCGGCGAAGCCGAACAGAAGCGCAGCCAGGAAGCTGCCCACCGGTGTCCATCTGCCGAAGATCATTGCCGCCAGGGCGATGAAGCCCTGGCCGTGGGTCATGTTGTCCTCGAACTGACCCAGGCCCAGCGAGAAGTACGATCCGCCAATGCCGGCGATGAGCCCCCCGATGATCACGTTGATGTACCGCATGCGAATCACGTCAACGCCGACCGTATCGGCAGCGCGCGGGTGCTCGCCCACTGACCGGGTTCTCAACCCCCACGGGGTGTGGAATATGATAAACGTGGCTACCACCACCAGGATGAGCATGATGAACACTGTCGGGGTGTTGTCGAAGAACTTGCCCACTATCGGCAGATCAACCAATACCGGGATGCGCATGTTGGCAATGGGGCCCGGGCTGTTCAGATCGGCCGGCGACAGCAGGCGGATCTTTAGATAGCGCGTGGCTCCGGCGGCCAGGATGTTGATCACCGTGCCGCTGATGATCTGGTCCACCCTGTAAGTCACGGACAAGATGGCGTGCAGCACAGCTATGATTCCACCAGTGAGTACAGCGGCTAACATCCCGATCCAATGATTACCGGACAGGGATGTGGCAGCGATGGCCGCGAAGGCCCCAAAGAGCATCATGCCCTCGATGGCGATATTCACCACGCCAGCTCGTTCGCAGAACACGCCGCTCAGAGCACCCAAAGTCAGCGGAGTGGCCGCCGTGAGGGTGGTCTGTAGCAAGCCCGGCAGGTTGAGCTCTTTGCCGCTGGTGAGGGTGATCAGGAACGAGGACACCATCAAGAAGCCCGCCGCTCCCAGCAATACCCCAATCGAGCGGAACCCGCGGTAAAGTTGCCAGCCGCCTACAAAAAAGCATAGGGTACCCAGGGCGTACAACGTAGCCTGGGAGGGTGGCGCAAATAGCGTCCCAATCTTCTCGTCAAAGAAAGTCGCCACCTCGCCGCTCTCCAGGTACAGAGTGGCCACAGCGATGATGATCAGGCCGATGATCATGCACACGACGCCGAGGGCTTTCTCTCTGGTCAGAATCTCGCGCCATTTTTCGGACATGCTTATTCTCTCCTATTTTAGCTGCCCCAACCACGGGTGATCATGGCCGGCCCTAGTTCCTCTCTATCAGTGCGCAGCCGATAGATGCTCCGGATGATAGCCGGTGCGGCGATGAAGATGATGACCATAGACTGCACGATAGAGATGATCTCCAGGGGAATGCTTGCTATGGACATCATCCGTGTGCCACCGGCCCGCAACACCCCGAACAACAAGCTGGCCAGCACCACGCCCAGCGGGTGACTGCCACCCAGCAGGGCCAGGGCAATGGAGTCAAAACCGTAACCGGCCGAGAAGCCTAGCGTCATGTTGTGGGTGAGTCCCAGCGACTCAGTGACCCCAGAGAGACCGGCCAAGGACCCGCTAATGAACATTGCCAGCACGATGTTCCGCTTGATGCTGATGCCGCCGTAGCGCGCCGCGCTGGGGTTAGCGCCTACCGTGCGCATCTCAAAGCCCCAGGTGGTCTTCCACAGAAACCAGTAGACGAATACAGCCGCCGCCAGGGCCAGTATCAGGCCGGCGTGCAGGCGGAGCGGGTGGGGGAAGAAGCGGGGTAATTCCGCCGTAGACAGGATCTCCGGCGTGCGGTGAGTGCCCTGCGCCTTTTCCAACGGCTCTCTCAGCAGATACTCCGTCATGCGGAAGGCAATATAGTTCATCATGATAGTGTTGATTACTTCGTGGGCTCCAGTCCAGGCTTTGAGCAGGCCGGGAATCGCGCCCCATATCCCAGCGGCCAACGCTCCAGCCATCACCGTCAGCGGCAGGTGAATGTAGGCTGGCAGACCAGTGACCTTGTAACCGACGACGACCGCGCACAACCCGCCGATGACGAACTGCCCTTCCGCACCAATGTTGAACAACCCGGCCCGGAAGCCTAGAGCCACAGCCAGACCAGCCAGCATGTAGGGTATAGACTTGGTGATGCTCTCCGATATAGGGCGTGCTGCGGAGCGGAGAGGCCCGGCTTCCCCCTCCACGATCCAGCTCTCCAACCCAGCCGTGATTTTAGTCGGACTACCCAACGCCCCCTCGAACAGAGCCTGGTATGCCAGGCTCGCCGCATCCCAGGCATTACGCAGCACGGTAGTCGGGTCCTCAAAGAAATTGCCAGCAGATTCGAGAACCAAGGGGTCAGTTGAGGCAATGATAAAGGCACCGATGATGAGCGCCGTCACCACTGCCAGAACGGGGACCACCGTACCTCGTAGCCAGGCGAAAGAAGCATTCCTGATAGTCACTAAAGCAAACATCATCAGCACTAGAGCGCCCAACAGAGGCAGTATGAAGTTTATCCCGCTTTTGGTGATGAAGATGCCTACCAGGGCCAAAACGATCAGAACGACCAATCCGCCCCACACCCGCAGCAACAGCCGCTGCTGCGCCTCAAGGAAGCTGGGCTGTGCCACCTGAGCGATTGCCTCGCCTGTAGCGGCAGATGGTTCTTGTTCAACAGATGATTTCAAATCCTTGTCGCTCAATGGCTTCCCTCCTCCGAAGCGAGGTTTTCCGCCGCCCCAGCCATCCACAGACCCAGCTCCTCGCGCGTTGCCTGGGCAGCGTCTACGGTGTACACAATCTTGCCCTCATACATCACGGCGATGCGATCCGAAAGGCTCATGATCTCGTCCAGTTCAGCGGAGACCAGCAGCACAGCCGTTCCCTGATCGCGTTTCTCGACCAGCCGCTGGTGAATATACTCAACGGAGCCAACGTCCAGACCGCGCGTGGGCTGGGCGGCAATGAGCAACTGGATAGGGCGGGATAGCTCGCGGGCCACGATCAACTTCTGCTGGTTGCCGCCCGACAGATTGCTCGCCGGCAGGAATATGGACGGGGTGCGAATGTCAAAGAGATGAACCAGGTTCTCGGCCTGTTTGAAGACCTCTCGATTGTTGATCATAAAGCCTTTGGCGAAAGGTGGCTTGTAATAGGTACACAGCACCAGATTCTCGTACACCGGATAGGTGAGCACCAAACCATCCCTCTGCCGATCCTCCGGTATGTGCGCCGTGCCCAGCTCGGTAACCTGACGCGGACTGGCGTGAGTGGTCTCCGTGCCTGTGATCCAGATATGGCCTCCTGTGGCCGATCTCAGGCCGGTCAACATCTCGACGAGCTCGGTCTGGCCATTGCCCTGCACCCCGGCGATGCCCAGAATCTCACCCGCGCGTACTTCAAAAGTGACGCCTCTGACCGCCGGCACGTGACGGTCGTCCACGGTGTGCAAGTCTTCAACCTTGAGAATGGTCTCCTTCGGCTGGGCCGGTTCTTTTGCCACCGTCAGGATGACATCACGCCCGACCATCATGGCCGCCAGGTTAGCTTCTGTGGTCTGGGATGGAGTGGTCTCGCCCACCAGCCGGCCATCGCGCAGGACGGCGATCTGGTCGGCTATAGCCAAGACCTCTTTCAACTTGTGGGTGATAAAAATAATGGACTTGCCCTGCTCGACTAGCCCGCGCATGATCTCAAACAGTTCGTCGGACTCCTGGGGGGTGAGCACGGCCGTCGGCTCATCCAGGATAAGGATGTCGGCCTGGCGATAGAGGGCCTTGACGATTTCCACCCGTTGCTGGGCGCCCACCGACAGATCCTTTATGTAGGCCGTCGGGTCTACATCCAGCCCGTACTGGTGGGAGATATGACGCACCCGCTCGGCATCGGTCTTCAGGCCGAGCGGCACCAACTCAGTAAGCCACACCAACACTTCCAGAAGAAGTAGGTACGCCCCCAGGATGACCCACAGGCCGAGATATATCGAAGACAGGTAGGCCAGCAGCCTGAAGATGAACCCGGCAACGTCGAGCCCAACAGCGGTCAGGCCGATGGCCGACGCACCCATTCCCAGCACAAAGGTAGCGGCAACTACTGCCCCGAGATTCGCGAGGGTAGCCTGCCATTTTTGGGCCCAGGGCAACAGACGCCTGCGGGCAATGAGGAAGTAGTAGGCCAAAGCACCAATGACATTGCCCAGCAGGACAATGGCTGTCCAGGCCGTTTTGGAACCTCTGCCAATCTCTTGGAAAGAGGTGGCGGGCCCTTCGGCTACGCTCAGGACAGGCCTTCTGAGGCAATCAATCAACATGGGCATCCAGGCCATGCTGAGCAGGAAAGCGAAGATGAGCATAGCCGCCGAGGTCTGGTCTAGAAGGATGAGCAAAGACTCGACGCTAGACAGAATCAGGCAGACCAGCGCCCACCCAATCGCCGATAGACTGGTACGATATAGCTGAGGGGCTGCGCGCTGGAAGTGAGGCAGGGGGTTGATGGTCCGCAGGAAGTTGCGTAACCGTCGTACTGCGATGGTCAGATTCACGCCGAACAGCTTCTGCGTCTCGTTGCCTAGAGCTATGTTCTCGACGACAGTCATCACGGGGATGAGCATGAAGTGCTGGTGTACCATACCGATGCCGTGGGCAATAGCATCATTAGGGGAGTGAATGCGTACTTCCTGCCCGTTGAGGAAAATTTGGCCTTCGTCCGGGGTGTAGAGACCATACAACACGTTCACCAGAGTGGTCTTCCCCGCCCCGTTCTCGCCCAGGAGGGCGTGGATTTCTCCCCGCTCCAGGTTCAGGTCAATGTGATCGTTGGCCAACACGCCGGGGAAAGCTTTGGTAATGTCGCGCAGTTCAAGGACTGTGGACATGAGATTCTCCTTGAAGTGTATTTGGCAAAGTTGCCTCAACTCCTTGAACGCTGTGGTGAGTGTTGCGTAAGGAATGGCAACCGCAGGTTGCACGCAGTCCAGGAAATCTGGGCGAGTTGTTACTTGCGATTTTCATCCCACGCCAAACGCGGTCCATCAAATGTCAATGACATCGCATTCAAGACGTTATGGCCAAGGATGCCCCACGCTTGATCAATCAACAAGAACTGACCTCGGAAAGTTCGGCGGCAGAAAACGAGCTCCAACCGAACGACCGAGGCAAAACTTGCGCTGCCGTCGAAGCCTACCAACTCGTAGCGCCGGTCTGGGACAACAGCCACTCCTAACATCTTTACAGCAGTTTGTGGAATCAGGGTTACGTCAGCGCCAGAATCCAGTAACATTGGTACATCCGACCAGACCGTGCCGGCGTTTGGGTTGCGCAAGATCACTCGCGCCAGTGGCGCAGGTGGCTCAAAGCGTGTGGCATCATAAGCGGGCATGAGAAGGTTCCTCAACGATTTCCAGTTCGAAATCTGCCGCTTGTTCGGGGTGCGCTAAACGAGGAGTGAATACATGAGCGACCCGTTCGATCTGAATACCAGGGATGATCACGTACACTTTTGTCTTATCTGGCAAGCGCACATCAGGCGTAATTCGTACTTGGCCACGCTCTATAATACCTTCAAGAGCTACAACGCCCATAATCCACCTCCTGTTTTGTCCAATCCAACATCAACTGACTAGATGACTCGCTCTCTCACCTTGGCGCTGGCGAAGTCCAGCGTGGCCACCACGATGGCAATGGCGATCATCTGCACGCTGGCGTCGCGGTATTTGAGCAGGTTCAAGTTTTGCTGCACCAGGAAACCAATACCGCCTCCACCGCCGAAGCCGATGACGGTGGACATGCGCACGTTGATGTCCCAACGATAGATGGTGAAGGCGAGGTAGGGTGGCACAATCTGGGGTATGACGGCGTAGGCGATGGTCTGCAAACGGTTGGCGCCGGCAGCCGTCACCGCTTCTATGGGGCCAACCATGATGTTTTCTACCTGCTCCGAGTAGAGCTTGCCCAAACTAGCGATGGTGTGCAACGCCAGCGCCATTACCCCTGCAAAGGGACCAATACCCACCCATACGGCAAAGGCCACCACCATGATCAGCGGCTCGATGGATCGTAAGGCATTTAGAATGGTGCGGGTGATATTGTAGACAATTGTACCGGTGGGCACGGGCCTCTGCACGTCAATGATGAGGCTGACCACGAGCATGATCACGCCCACCACCACGGCTGGCACACCGATAAATCCGATGAGGTTCTCAACTTTGTATAGCCAGGCAATAATGGCCACCACGATGGCCGCCAGCAGTGCGCCAGCCGAAGTAGCGACGACTGCTGTAAACGCTTTGGACACAGCCGGTTTGGCCGTTCGCAGGAAGCGGCCAGAGAGTGAAGAAGCCAATGAGTTTGAGATGGAAAGCCCGATCAGCCCGCCCAGCAACGGCAAAAAGAGCACGAGCAAATCGGCCAGGATAAAAACGAAATTCCCCAGAAAACCGAAGGTCCCCAACTCCGCCTGCAACCACGCGCCCAGTCTCATGGCCAACGTCGCCAGCAAGCCCAGCGCCAGAGCGATGAGTGACCCGGCTAACAGACCCAGTCCTCCTCGTCGCCAGGCAGCAAACCGGCCATGATAATCGCGAGAGAGCAACCTGATAAGCAGCCACGAAACGGCTATGCTGGCTGCCAGCAAAATCACGCCTAAGGCTACGTTCTGTGTCAGTTCGTCCACTAAGCCCATCAACCAGCCAAACAGAATCAAGCCCAGCGCCCCGCCCAAAGGGGCGATCAGTAGGCCAGCCATAACACTGCCAAAAGGCTTGACCACGTTGCTCATTAGATTGCGGGCAGCCAAAAAGCTGATGGGAATGGCCAGGGCCGTGCCTATTGTGGTAGCAATGAGGGCCAGGAAGACGGTCTCGATGATTTTGCCAACTGTGTCTTTCAGCGTCTTGCTGGGTTTAGGCAGGCCCGAGCGAATCTTAGTCACCGCCCGCACGATCTGTGGCTTATCAGAGGGGCGGTCTTTTCTCATCTCAGCCACGTATGTGAATTGCCCCTGCGAGTCGGTCTTAATAGCGTCCTGGGCCAGACGCAATTCTACCTGGTCGCGGATGCTGGCCGCCTCAGGGATAAAGAAGAGATACACCGTTTCGCCCGGCTCATAGTTGTAGCCATTGACCGTCACTTCTCCCCCTAGCTTCACACAATTGGGGGTCAGCTCGATGTAGCGCCCGGACGTATCCACCGGCGGCAATGGCACTTGACGGCTACAGGGCATCATGACCGGAGCGTCTATCTCCAGGCGTTCCTCCTCGTATTCAACGAGGCGAGGCCGCACCAAGCCACGGATGATGTTGGTCAACTGGGACTGGCGTCGCTCTTCTTTGGGTTTTTCCAGATCAACCTTGGTGACTTGAAAACCGTAGGCGTAGATAACAACGATAGCCACCACGGCAAGAAAAGTAGCAAGGGAACGCCAGATTCCTTTGCTACGGAGGGGCGTCCTCGCCCCAGTTGGTCTGCGATTCTGATTTTGGGTCATGATTGCTATCCTATGCGTTCGGCTTCTTGGCCGTATATCTCTCTGAACCGTTCATCGTCAATCTCGTGGGGCAAGCCATCGAAGACCAGTTGGCCATCGTTCAGAGCAATGGCTCTATCAGCGTATTGCTGCACCAGGTCCAGGAAGTGCAGGCTACAAATCACGGTGATCCCATCTTCCTGGTTCAGCCGTTTCAGGATTCTCATAATGCTATGAGCCAGTACGGGGTCCAGGCTGGCCACCGGTTCGTCGGCCAGCAAGAGTTCGGGATCCTGCATCAAGGCTCGGGCGATCCCTACCCGTTGTTCCTGCCCACCGCTCAGTTCGTCGGCTCGATTATGGGCCTTGTCGGCAATGTCCACTCGCGCCAGGTTGGCCATCGCTTTGCTGACATCTTCTTTGGGGAAGTAGTTGACGAGACTCCAAAGGGGATTGACGTAGCCCAAGCGTCCCGAAAGGACATTGGTCAGGACACTGGAGCGGGACACCAGGTTGAATTGCTGGAAGATCATGCCAATCCGGCGACGGATCAAGCGCAGATCCTCCTGCGCAGCAGCCGTGATGTCCACGCCGTCCCAGATCACCTGGCCGGCTGTCGGCTCAACCAGGCGATTGATGCACCGCAACAAAGTGCTTTTGCCGGAACCGCTCAACCCAATCACCGCCGTGAACTGACCTTTCACGGCGGTGAAGCTCACCTGATCCAGCGCAAGCACTTCGTTGTTGTAAATCTTGGTTAGATTCTTGACCTCAAGCAAGTTGCCCTCCTGGACGTATGTAGAGCATAAGTGTCAACTTAAGATAGCGACCCAGACTTCGGAGGTTTTCAGACGCGGTTTCGCCAGCAACCCAACCAGACAATCAAGGTGACCTTGCCAGCAGAGACACCGCCGGAAACCTCCGAAGTCTAAGTTGATACTAATGTATATACAGAAACCAGGTTTTTCGTCGTCTGAGCCAAGCCAGTGATTGCGTCGCGAAGCTTACCGCGTTCTGTAGCACCCACAATGCCTTATCAAGCGAAAAACCTGGTTTCTGATTGCCCTTGTGCGAAGCACATGTTGAAGATTGGGCGGGGATGGTCTCCCCGCCCAATTCGTAAGCGATAGCCCTCTGCTTGCAGAGTGCTGCCTCTGTCTAGAGGAACTATTAGTTGAAGATGTCTTCCTCAGTATAGCCCAGGCCCTGCATCAGCCTGCGAATGACATCATAAGCAGCGTCGTCAATCGGATCCATGCCGGTCCAGCTATAGAAGTTGTCGGAGCAGAGCGATTCCTGACAGGCGTCAGTCTGCATGAATTCGGCCAACGCAGCAATGATCTTACCTTTGAGCGCGTCCGGGAAATCGGGCCCGAAGCTCATGGTGTCATTGGGGATGGCGTCAGTCAGCATCATGATGCGGACTTTCTGGAAGATGTCGGGGGCAGTTTCCATCACGGCGGTGCGAGCGTCGAGCACGCGCACGTCACCGGCGTAGGTTCTGCCCGCCTCATTCAAGATGACATCAAAGGGATCAAACGGCTCGGGGTCGTCGCCGGGCTTCCACGCGGGATCGGTGAGCGGCGCGCTGAAGTAGGTGGTGGCGAAGTCAACCTCTCCGTTGTAAACCGCCAGAGCTGCCTGCGGGTGTCCGCCTGCTTCGATGACCTCGCCAGGCTCAATGCCGGCTTCCTGGAACATGACCGAGGGGAACAGGAAGCCAGAGGTTGAGGCTAGATCGGGGACAGCCCACTTCTTGCCAGCCAGGTCTTCCAGAGTCTGGTAGTCGCTGTCGCGCGGTACCAGGAACTGCGCCCAGTAGACGGACCAGCCATAACGCTCCGCGGCCATGGCGACTTCGACGCCACACTTCTGATTGGCGAGGACGTAGCCAAAACCCGGGATCAAGCCCATGGTGTCTTCGGGTGAGGCGCACATGGCCTCGATGGTGGCCGCGTAGCTGGTGGGCACGCTCACCTCAAACGAGAGACCGGTGGCCGCGGTCAGTGCGTCGGCCATGACCTCGCCGCCAGAGACGATCATGCCCGCATCCACGGAGGGCACGAACAGCACCTGGATCGGGGCCTCTGCACTCCCCAGTTCGCCCTCGGCAGGTGCTGTAGGTACTGGCCATCCAGTCAGGCGCTTGCCGGCGATGATTTCCGCCTGGATCTGCGCAATATCGGCCTTGATGTTGTCCGGCACTTTGTCCTCGAAGTCGTGGAAGGGACCAACGCCTACCCCCTGGTTGGCCAGAGTGGCGAGGTAGTCGGTGCCGCCCCCGAACTTACCCGCCAACATGTTCTGGATAACGGCGAGCACGGCCTTATCCAACCGCTTCATGGTGCTGGTGACCAGGATGTCTTTCTCGTTGGGCAGGGTGTAGTACTGATCCACGTCCACCCCAACGCCATACTTCCCACGCTCCTTGGCCGCCACGATCCCACCATTCCCGGTCTTACCGCCCACGCCCATGATGACGTCCGCACCGTCATCAATGAGCGCGTTGCCCTGGATCTTGCCCTGGTCGGGGGCCTCGAAGTCGCCCACGTACACCACGCTGAACCCTACGTTCTTGCCATACTTCTGGTTGTAGTAGTTCGTCCCGGCCTCGTAAGCGACGATGAACTCCTCCACCGGCGGAATCTGCATTCCGCCAACAACGCCCACCGACGGGCCGTCCGGATCCAACTGATCTGCCATGGCCGCCGCCACGTAGCCCACCGGGAAGCTGGCCTCGTTCACGTTGAAAATCATGCCTTGCACGTTGGGCGTCACCTCACCCGTGGTGGCCCAGTCGAACGAGGAGAAATCCACGCCAGCGAAGTTGATATCGGGATACTCCCTGGCCATCTTGTGGATGGCATCCATCAGCAAGAAGCCGACGCCGATGATCAAATCGTAGCCCTGCTCGGCCAACTCAGTGATGTTGTTCTCGTAGTCGGCCTGCGCCTGGGACTCCAGGAACGCGATGTCGATGCCAAACATGCTCGCGGCGTCCGTCACGCCCTTCCAGGTGTTCTCGTTGAAGCTGGCATCATCCATGCCGCCCACGTCAGACACCATGCCTACCTTGAACTTCGGCCCCTCATTCCGGGCGGTCATGAGATCGTCAGCCTCCGCCGCGCTGGGGACGAGGAACTTCCAGCCAGGCTGGATCAGGTTGGCATCGGCGATGCTGGCGAAGCTCGAATCTTCGGCGGTCTTGGCATTGGTGGCCATGACGATGGCATGGTAAGCCGCGCCGCTGCCCAGATACTTCTCCGCCAGCGTCCAGAGGTTGTCACCCAGTTTCACCGTGTAGGTCAGTTCCGCCTGGGCGGGCGGAGCAGCATTGGCCACACCGAGCCCCATGCTCAGTAGCAGCGACAACACTACTAGTAAATTGACTAGACTCTTCTTAAACATTTGTTACCCTCCTCCTAATTTTAGTTTGGTAGTTGTTGGCTAATTAACGGTTTCCACAGGTACTTGTCCAGTAGGCATCCCTCCTTATCAGTCGGTTAAAACGATCCATCGGCGCAACTGGTTTAACCTCTTAGCTGCATCTCTATCACTGACACTGTGCAGTTATTATAACCCATTTTTTCAAAAGGCGCAAGCCTGTTTCAGGCTTTGTAGAGGCCGGCACTCCAATGAACTCTCCTCCCGGCTGATTATAGCGCATTTAGTCAGGATAAGCAAATCGAAATTCAATCCTCTACTTCCTCTCCGCTTAACACCTCCCGCGAGCGTCCACCTCCTCGTTCCGGCCCAACGATGCCTTGTTCCTCCAGCAGGTCTATCAGGCGAGCGGCCCGCGAATAGCCGATGCGCAACCTCCGCTGCAGGAGGGAGATAGAGGCCTTGTTGTGCTTATGCACTTCCGCGATGGCTTTCTCCAAGAGATCATCTCTCCGTCTGGCTTCCTTTTCTTTGGCTCTCATCTCTTCCCAGAGCGGTGGCTGGAGCACGTCCTCAGCTCTGTAGAGGCTGGTGGGGACGCTCGCGCCGACTTCCGTGCTCTTCCAATAGTGTACCAGGCGATCCAGTTCCCGGTTGGAGACAAAGCAACCTTGCAGCCTCACCAACTGGCTGGAGTCCGAGGACATGTAGAGCATGTCTCCTCGCCCCAGCAGCCTTTCCGCTCCTGCCGTGTCCAAAACCACCCGCGAGTCCACCTGGCTGGTAACGGCGAAGGAGATACGAGCGGGGAAGTTGGCCTTGATGAGTCCTGTGACCACGTCCACCGAGGGCCTTTGGGTGGCGATAACCAGGTGGATACCCGTGGCCCGTGCCATCTGCGCGATGCGGCAGAGTGAGCGTTCCACTTCGTCGTGGGCCAGCATCATCAAGTCGGCCAACTCGTCCACAAAAACCACCAGGTAGGGCAGGCGACTCTCCCCCCGCGCGCTGACTCGCTTGTTATACTCCTCGATGTTGCGCACCTCGGCTTCGGCCAGCTTCTTGTATCGCTGATCCATCTGCCGCGTGACCCACTGCAGAGAGCCCACGACTCGCTCCAGGTCCACTATTACTGGCACTTGGAGATGGGGAATGCCGTTAAAATTGGTCAGTTCCACCCGCTTGGGATCAATCATCAGCAGCTTCAGGTCATCGGGGGTGTTGTTGCACAGCAGGCAGGCGATAATAGCGTTGATGCAGACGGATTTACCTGAGCCCGTTGCCCCTGCGATCAGCAGGTGGGGCATGGTTCTTAGATCAGCCACTACCGGCTCGCCAGACACGTCGCGGCCCAGGCCGATGGCCAGTTTGGATTTCAGCTTCTTAAGTGCTTCCGATTCCATCACCCCACGCAGAGCCACCAGAGTCAGCTCCGCATTGGGCACCTCGATGCCCACGATGGAGCGGCCAGGCACGGGGGCCTCGACGCGGACGGGCGAGGCGGCCAGGGCCAGGGCCAGATCGTCGGCCAAAGCGCTGATCTTCGACACCTTGACCTTCATGCGCCTCCCCCCGCGCCCTTCGACGAAGCCCGGCTCGACGCCAAACTGGGTTATCACCGGTCCCTGGTTGACCTCGACCACCTTGGCTGGCACGCCCAGGCTGACCAGGGTCTCCTCGATGATCTTAACTCGCTTGCGAATCTCTGCCTGACTGATTTCCTGATCCAGGCTCTCCTCCAGGATCTCGGCCACCGGCGGCAGACGCCACTTCTGATCGCCGCCGATGATGCGGGGGAAGATGGAGCCTCGTACGGAGCGGGATGGCTGGGTGGCAGGCTCAGACGAGGGGGCACTGGAGGGCCTCGCTTTGCCCCAGCGTCGGAGACGAGGGAGGCGATTCTGGCCGAGGTAGCGAAGCCTGGCCCATCTTTCCCTCAAAGCCTGGCCTATCTCGACAGGGGAGAGGCCGGAGAGCATGATGAGGGCTATGCTGGCCAGGGCTGCGATGACAATAAAAGCTCCCAGGTCGCCCAGGCTAGAGACCAGGGCCCAGTTCACCAGCCAGCCCAGGTAGCCTCCCCCACCCCCCTCAGCAGCCAACGCTCCCGGATCCTCGGCCGCGGAAAACGAGTGGGTCAGAGCTAATCCCAGGGCAAAAAGCAGGGCTGCCCCCACGACTTTTTCCCAGGCCACTTGCGGCTCGCGGCCTGATTCCGTCCGGAGCAGCCATAGTCCTACCGCCCCAAACATGAGCGGGGTGAGATAAACGCCCCAGCCGAAGGCCAGACGCAGGAGGTGCAACCAACCCTCGGTGAGAGCCCCTCGGCTGGGGGAGGCCAGGCTGAGCAGAGTCAGCAGGGCCAGGGCCAACAATGCTATACCCACCATATCCGCTCGCAATAGCCCGGAGAGATTTATGTGGAATCGGCTCTTCTTTTTCCTGGATCTACTGGTTGTTCGCCTTCGCCTCGTCATAATCCACTCGCCAGTTATCAATCTTTCCTAATCTGATTTCTGGCTCATATTATATCACACAATTCCCTGAAAACAAAAACCGGGTCGGTGGCACCTGAGCTTCAGCGCGCCATTTTTAGCCACCATTCGATGCCCCGGTAAATGCCCATCGCCGCCAGCCACACAGCGTAGCCCACGGCCAGTACCCGACCCAACGACCAGCCCTGGCGAAACCCGAACCAGCAAGCTGTGGTGAACAGCATCGTGGGAATGAGGCCAAAGGTCACCATCCGGCCAAAGTCGGCCGCAATCGCTGCGTCGCCGCCGGTGCTGGTGGAGATAAACCACACGGCGATGGTGACGTTCAACGGCATGACCGAGACAACCGACGCCAGGACGTGCGATCTCTCGCTGACAAAGGCGATAACAGCAAGAATGACGAACGAAGCGAGAAGCTGGTAGATGCGTTGTGTGCTCATGTCCTCCCTCTGGTAATCTTTGTTGATGCGCCTATTATACTCGACTGAGCCACGTGGGGCAAGCCCCGAAACAAGAAAGCCCCCTGGCCTTAAAAGCGACCAGAGGGCTTGGGTTTTCCTCGGTTAGCCGATCTCATCTCCGGCTGTGTTTGATGATGAACTCGTAGGCCCTGGCCCAGACCGCCTCGCGCTCGCTGTCCACGGTGATGCAGTGGCCCGAATTGGGCCACCAGACGAGCTCTTTGTCAGCGGCGCCAAGCTCCTCGAAGATGATCGGCGCGCTGTCCGCGGGGACGTGGTGGTCCTTTTCACCCTGCATGACCAGGGCCGGCACCTTGGCCTGTGGCAGCTCCCGCCTGACCAGGCGTATCAACTGCGCCAGGCTGACGAGGCAGGGGATGGGGAGCACCTGGTAGGCGGAGAGGCGCTTTTCGGCCTCAGGGTCGGTCAGGTCTGACTCGATATCGGGTGTGAACCAGCGTATGAAATAGCGGGCCAGCGGCAGGAGGCGAAAGCGCCAGTCGGCCATGTAGGCTGGGGCAGCCATGACGACGATCCCGGCCACAGGATGATGTGCTGCCAGACGCATAGTGATCAGCCCGCCCATGGACAGGCCGGCCACAAAAACTTGCTCACACAGGCTCTCCAGCTCTCGCAACCCATCCTCGGCGGAGGCCACCCAGTCGCTCCAGGTGGTCGTGGCCATGTCCTCAGGGGTTGTCCCGTGGCCGGCCAGGCGCACTCCCAACACGGTGAGACCCTTCGCCGCCAGGAACTCCCCCATCGGCTTCATCTCCGGCGGGCTGCCGCTGAAGCCGTGCACCAGCAGGCAGCCCACAGGGCCGCCCTCGAAGAAAAACGGGTTCAAGTCCAGTGTCTTCACCATTTCTGACCTCCATTCTCTAAAACTCTAAGGGTCTCCGAGACCCTTAGGGTTTGCGCTTGTGCCGTCAGCCAATGATGGTAGGCGTGGGGGTCACCGTGGGCGAGGGGGTAGGTGTTGGCGTGCTCGTGGGCGTGGGGGTGAGAGTGGGCGTTGGCGTAGGGGTGCTGGTGATGGTAGGGGTGCTCGTCGGCGTCGGTGTGGGGGTGATGGTAAGCGTAGCCGTCGGCGTTGAAGTAGGAGTCACGGTCGGTGTGATGGTGGGCGTGGGCGTGGGATTGTCCACCACAACATGCACCCGTGCCTCGGCGGTATGGCCCTGATGGTCGAAGGCCACCACCATCAGGGTTTTTAGGCCGTTCCCCACCCCCCGAGTGTCCCATTCTGTCAGGAGCCCATCTTCCACCATCGCCAGGTGGGGGCCGCTCACCCAGCCCCAGCCGATGGGATCGGGCCCCACGCCGTACTGTACTTCGTAATGCTCGAAGCCGGGCATGCGGACGCGACCGATCACGGGCACAATGCCCTCCACCGCTTGCCCCTCGGAGGGCTGGAAGATGCTCACCTCCGTCGGCCCGGTGTGCAGGGGACAGAGGCCCGCTGGCGGCTGCTCGACGCCCTGCTCCTCGGCCCACCAGCGATACTCCTCAGGATAGACCTCGAAGTACTTTTCCTCCACGACGTCCTCCGGGCAAAACTCTGTGGCTCGCTGGCCCGTCACTGTACAGATCCTGACCAGTTGATGAAAGTCCTGGCCTGGATCATCAGGCTCGGTGCCAGCCACGAAAATCTCCGCCCCTCGCCTGGGGCAGACCCGGCTGGGCTTGGCCCCTGAGTCAGCGCAGATCTCCGCCGTCACGATACCTGGGGGCCTGATAAAATCGAGAGTCGGCGTGCCGGCCAGGGCCTCCTCCATGAAATTGTGCCAGATGGGGCCGGCTCCCCCGGCGCCGGCGACACGCTCCATGGCGGAATTGTCGCTATTGCCCACCCAGACGCCGCTCACCAGATCGGGCGTGTAGCCGATGGTCCAGGCATCGCGCCAATCGTCGGTGGTGCCTGTCTTAGCCGCAGCGGGCCGACTGAGCTTCAGCACGCTGTCTGACCCAAAGGCCGGCGTGCGGGCCTTGTCGTCGGCCAGGATGTGGGTGATGAGGTAGGCGTGCTGGGGAGAGATGACCTGCTCACCCTGGGGAGTTTGGTATCCCTCAATGACGCGGCCCTCGCTGTCTTCAACGCGAGCGATGGCCACTGGCGGAACGCGCACACCTGCATTGGCAAAAGCGGCGTAAGCACCAACCATCTCGAACAGGGTCACGTCGCCCCCGCCCAGGGTCAGGGACAGGCCGTAATCCGGGCGATCGAGGGAGGTTATCCCCAGGCGGTGGGCCATGGTCAGCATGTCCGGCAGGCCCACAAACTGGAGCGTCTTCACCGCAGGGACGTTGTAGGAACTGCCCAGAGCCGTGCGCAAGAGCACCGGCCCGTGGAACTTGTCGTCGTAGTTGGTGGGCTTGTAGGGTGGATTGACGCCATCAGGGAACTCCGTCGGCACGTCCCAGATGAGGGTGGCTGGCGTCCAGCCCTTCTCGAAGGCAGCTACGTAGGTAACGGGCTTGATGGAGGAGCCCGGCTGTCGCAGCCGCAGAGCGACGTTGACCTGGCCGGCTATCTCCTCGTCGAAGAAATCCACGCTGCCCAACATGGCCAGCACCTCACCCGTGCCGGGCTTCAGGGCTACCAGAGCCGCGTTGGTGACGTGCTTCTCGGCGAGACTGTTGACGTGCTCCTCCGCCACCCGCTCGGCGATGGCTTGCAGGCGAGGGTCCAGGGTGGTGTATACCCTGAGCCCGCCTTTGTAGAGGGCTTCAACTCCGTACTTCTGCTCCAGCAGTTGGCGCACGTACATCACGAAATGGGGGGCACGGATGGGAAAGCGCAGGGGAACGTACTCCAATTCCTCGGCCTGGGCGGCCTCGGCCTGGGCCGGCGTGATGTAGCCTGCCTCTGCCATCAGTTGCAGCACCACGGCCTGCCGGGCCTTAGCGGGATCGGGACTGGCGTAGGGGTCGTAGAGGGCTGGCGCTTGGGGCAGGCCGGCCAGGAGGGCCGCCTCCGCCAGGCTCAACTGATCCGCCGATTTGCCGAAGTAGGTCTCGGCGGCGGCCTCAATGCCGTAGGCCAGGTTGCCATAGAAGATTTCGTTGAGGTAGATCTCCAGGATGGTGTCCTTGGGATAGCGGCGGGTGAGCTCAGCGGCTAGAATCGCCTCCCTGATCTTGCGGGAGAGAGTGCGCTGGGTGCGCTCCACGGGGGAGAGGAGGACGTTGCGAGCCAGTTGTTGGGTGATCGTGCTGGCGCCTGAGACGATCTCCCTCTCGGTCACGTTATACCAGATGGCCCGGGCGATGCTCAGAGGATCGAAACCGGGGTGCTGGTAGAAATGCCTGTCCTCGGTAGCTATAGTGGCTTGGATTAAGTAGGACGAGATGCGGTCCAGGGGCACTTTGGTGCGCCTGCCCCACTGGGGGTCAAACAACTCATATAGCAGCCCTCCCTGGCGGTCGTAGATCTTGGTGCTCACGAAGTCTGCTGAACGGACTCCCAGTTCACCAGGCGCGGGCAGGCTCAGGGCAATATTGGCATAGGCAATCAGGCCAAGCCCGAAGGTAATGAAGAACAGAACCACGAAGGCCACCGATGCGGTAATAAAGGCCTTGACCCACCAGGGTGTTGGTTGCCCTTTTATCTCCACTTTTTTCATCGAATCGTTGACTTTGCTGGGTGGTCTTTCCATAAACAAATATGCTCCCTATAATGTGATGTTCTAAAGACGCATCATGGAGGTGAAAAGTTCCCTCTGAACGGGAAAACGACGCCTTTCATCCATTGGCGCCGATCTCCTTTGCCTCTATTATAGCTTCGTGACGTGGGTTGTCAAGCCGGCACAGACCAAAAGTTGCCATGCTTCCCCCTGACGCATTGGCCTTGTTCTGGCACTGATGCTATACTCACCCCATCTTTCCAAGGAGGACAGCAAGATTACAAAAAGACGTTCCTGATCGGCTTTGGTTTCTTCGGCACCAGCATCATGTGGGCGCTCTACAACACCTACGTCCCCATCTATCTCCAGGCTGGCAATCCGGCCTTCGACTCCCAACTGGCCGTGCAAACCTTCGGCTTCGGCCTGAGCGCGACCCTCACCGGGTTCATCATGACGCTGGACAACATCGCCGCTTTCTTCATCCAGCCGATCATGGGGGCCATCAGCGACCGCACCTACACCCGCATCGGCCGCCGCATGCCCTACATCCTCATCTTCGCCCCCATCGCCGTGCTGGCTTTTGCTCTCATCCCCCTGGTCCCCCAGATGATCCCAGCGGAACTGAACGGACAGGTGAGCCAACTCACTGGACTATTCACCTTTTTCGTTGTTGCTCTGGGAGTGATGCTGTTGGCCATGGCCGTGTTTCGCACTCCGGTCGTCGCGCTGATGCCTGACTTGACTCCCTCACCGCTCCGATCCAAGGCCAACGGGGTGATCAACTTGATGGGAGGACTGGGCGGGGTGCTGGCCTTCCTGGGAGGCGCCATGCTCTACAAGATGTACCGACCGCTGCCCTTCTGGGTTGGAGGCGGCATCACCCTCATCGCCGTCGTTATACTGTTCTGGAAGGTCAAGGAGCCCAAGAAGCTGGTCGAATCGGCCGCGCGGCAGGAGGAGGGGTTGGGGGTCTTTCGAGGGCTCCGTGACATCCCGCCGGAGAACGTCCGCAGCCTGGTGCTGCTCATCCTGGCCATCTTCTTCTGGTTCGTCGGCTACAACGCCATTGAGACCTTCTTCAGTTCCTACGCTGTGACGACGTTGGGGGTGAGTGAATCCACCGCCAGCATGATCCTCAGCGTGGCCTACATTACGTTCATCCTCTTCTCCATTCCCAGCGGTTTCATCGCCACCCGCTTCGGGCGCAGGCGGACTATCATGGTCGGGCTGGCGATCTTTGCCGTGCTCTTGGCAATTGCCTTCTTCGTCCCGGCCGTGCCCGTCGTCATCGCACTGCTGGCGGTGGGAGGGCTGGCCTGGTCATTGGTCAACATCAACAGCCTGCCTATGGTGGTGGACATCTCCACCTCGGAGGAAGTGCTGGGGACCTACACGGGGCTGTACTACGTGGCGGGGACACTGGCGGCGGTGGTGGGGCCCATACTCAACGGGTGGGTGATTGACCTGACGGGGCGCAACTACAACATGATCTTCCTGGTCACGCCGGGCTTCTTCGTGCTGGCGATTCTTTGTATGTTGGGGGCGACGAAGGGGGAGGCGAAACAGGCGGTTGGCTGATATGTTGTTTGCAGACCGAAAATGTAATGCCGATGGCCCTCGTCTCGCCCTGAGATGGAGAGGCCATCGGCGTTGTGCTTTGATGGAGTGATGGAATTCAATTTGTTGACAGCCGAGACATCCTCAATCAGCCGGTAGATGCCAGCCAGCCTGTATCCAATAGCTTCGCACTTCGAGCGCATCCGGATCGTCGCTCAGGTGTAATGCTTCGACAGTCACCCGACCCACCGGCGTTAAACCGACAATGCGCAGGCTATCTTCACTCCAACGAAAGTGCTCGCTCCAAACCTGCGTGCGTGGATTGAACAACGGCCATGTCTTGCCCGTTGCTGGGTCAAGAGCAGCGGTCTTGTCACTCTTGTGTCGGTTGCAGATTGGGCAGGCCAGCCACAAGTTAGACTCGTCATCGCTGCCGCCTTTGGCCAGCGGGATGATGCGTTCGACCTCCAACCGGGCCATAACCAGACGCTGCGGACTCTGGCAATAACCACAACGGTTGCAGGCAACCGCGCGTACGCGGTCGGCCACGGCAAACGGAAGCGGGACCGTCTCATTTCAAAGCCGACACCGAGCTGATCAGTGGCTGTAGCCCACGCTGCACGGCGACTTTGAGCGCTCGGGCTTTGCGTACCAGTCCGTGCCGGTAAACTTGCATTAACCTATCTAGCCGGGCCTGCTCCGCAGTATTGAGCAAACCTTCTCTGTTTCCAGCTAACAAGCGGCTCAATTCCTGTTGTTGTTCTTTGTCCATCTCAAGGTCGCACAGTGTCAGTAGTTCGTCGTTAGGCAAAGTCTCGATGGGAATCTCAGCTGCGGTCCAATCCAGCCATCCGGCGAGCACATCCTCCACGCGCTGCTGGGTCAGAGAGGCCAGGCGGGCCGCATGGCGGGCCGCTCGCTCGGATACCGAGATTGTCATCATTTCGCTCACGGTCATCATCTCCTTAAATCGGATTCGTGTCTATTATACCACTGGTTGCGGCGCAGGTCAACATGATAAGGCATCCAGCGCCGCCGGCAGGTCGGCGAGGTCGTCGAGGACGCAACCCAGGGGGTGGGCATCCATGGCCTGAACGCACCAGGCGGGGGTGTAGGGCGTGCGAAGGAGGAAGAAGGGGATGCCCATCATCAGCGGCAGCGCGCCGGGCAGTGACAGGGTATCGGCCACCACCGCCAGCCGTGAGCCGTCGGCAGCAGCCTGCACCAGCGCGCGGTAGTAAACCGGGCGGCGCAGGTCAATCTGGTATTTCTCGGACACCGGCCAGACTTGGATGTCCCCCAGTTGCGGGTGCGGAAAGCGATGTGGCCAATCGGGATCCATATCGTACTGGCGAGTGTCGCCCAGCACAGTGATCTTTCTGTTCAGCACCAGAGCCCCCAGATGGCGGTTCACCTTGTCGCCCAGCGAGTTGGTGAGAATGATGGGCGTACGGTCGGGGTGCTGGGCCAGTGCCAGCAGCACATCGCGTGCAGCGGGGCGAAAGCGAGGGGGAATCTCGGCCGTGTGGCGGTGAAACAGATAGTTGATGCAATCCATTACCGGATCATACTCCGCCTGGGGAAAGGCAGCGGCCACAGCCTGGGCGTAGACAGCGCTCTCCCGCAGCATCACCTGCAGCGTGGTGGTGTTGAGGATGAACGCGCCCTCGTTGCAGTAAGAGGCTACCAGGCCGTTGACCTCCCACCAGTAGCGATGCGGCGCCCGTAGCAGGCGCGCCCGCGTGGCCTGGTAGTCGGCGGCCAACGTCTCGCGCGGCACGCCGATGATCTCGTTCGCCAGTGTGTCCAGCGACTTATCGGCCAGCGCTGCCACCTGCGTTTCCTCGGCGGTCAACGTGCCGTCCCAATCAATGACGATCTTCAAATGCCGTGTCATCTTTGCTCCTGTTTAGACCTTTAGGGTCTTGAGGAAATAAGGGTGTCCTTCTCAGCCCGGCTAAAGTGGGCGCGATAGGCCGCCGTTTCTTCTAGCAATGCCTTCAGTTGAGCGGCTATCTGGGGCAGATCATCACTGACCTCACGATTGCCCTCTGCCAGTTGAATCTCATCCCCTTCTTCATTGAGCACCGCAAGGTGTCCCCGCGCCGCAAGCCAGGCGATACCCTGGCGCACGGTGGTCTCCCGCTGGGCAGTGGCCGCCGCCAGGGTCGAGATATTGGCTCGGCCCTGATTGGAACTCAAAGCATACCTGGTCAGACCGGCCAGACGTTTCAAGAACGTCTTAGGCTGATCCAGACCGGGGTCTATCCCAAACAGGTGGACCGTCGTCGGCGAGACCTTTTCCAGCACCGTTCGTAACTCGGCAGGGCCCGGAGGAGTGGTCCAGATGATCAATACTTTTGATGGCTTCAACTCATACCGGTGCTGACCGCCAACTTCTGCCCTGGCTTCGGCTTCGCTCCATACCGCTGGAATTGCTACCAAGGGAATTGCTACCAAGGGGCGTCCCCGCCCCGTTTCCTCTCCCCTCCCTCGTAGGTTTTCCAGCACTCTGCGCGGGCGAGGCTCTCGCCGATGGTCCGCGATTTCAATGGATACCCGAATGGTTTCCAAAAACCCTTCAGGTCTGGGCTCTTCAATCTGGCGAGCATCCACCCATTCCACTTGTACGTCCCGCTGCCCCCGGTAGTCGCTGGCCCGCACGACATAGGCCAGATCAAACCGTCCCTGTGGCAGCGGCCAGCCGGCCCCTTGCCACCAAATCACTCTCTGAGTTGTGCCCCCGTTAGCACCAACGGCGTCGTCCTCCACGGTCAATTGAAGGTGCTCGCCGGTGCGGCCTACCGTGCTATGGCTGGTCAGCGAAAGCCCCCTGCTGACCAGAGTCAGGGGCGGGTTGCCGGATCCAAAAGGCGCCAATCGCTCCAGTTGCTCGACCAGATCGAGGGTCAGTTCGCCCAGTGACAGATAGCCGTCTATCTGGAGGCTCGGTCGGAGACCTTCGCCTATCGGGAGCATCTCCGACACGGTACGCGACAGGGCGCGGCGGAACTCTGGGATCCGCTCAGGATCAATGGTCAACCCGGCAGCCATCGGATGCCCGCCGAATTTTATCAGCATCTCCCGTTGGGCAGCGATGGCGGCCGTGACGTTGCAACCCTCAATGGAACGAGCTGAGCCCCGGCCCAGTTCGTCGGGCGGCGCAGCGATGAGGATGGTCGGTCGGTGGTAGCGTTCGGCCAGGCGGCTGGCCACGATGCCGATCACTCCGGCTGGCCAGGCTGGATGGGACAGCACCAGGGCGCTGTGCTCCAAGAGCGAGGGATCACGCCCGATTTGAGCCTGTGCTGCCTGAAAGACCTGATTGCACAGCAGCTTGCGTCGAGCATTCAGCCCCTCCAGCTCCGAGGCCAGGATGCGGGCGCGGCCCAGATCGTGGGTCGTCAGAAACTCCACGGCCACGTTGGCGTCGGCCAGCCGGCCCAGGGCATTGAGTCGGGGTCCCAGGACAAAGCCGATGTGCTCTTCCGAGAGTCTGGCCGGATCGAGTTCGGCGGTTTCCATCATGACCCGCAGGCCCAGCCGTTCGGTGTGGCGCAGTGCATCGAGACCTCGCTGGAGCAGGTAGCGCGTGTCCCTGGTCTGCACCGCGACATCGGCCACAATCCCCAGGGCCACCAGGTCCAGATACTGTACCGCGCCCCCCGGACGGCTTGCCCGGCTGTACAGCTCCTCCGCCAGCTTGTAGGCGCATCCTACCCCCGGCAATTCACGCAGCGGATGCGCATCCGCGAGCATCTTGGGGTTCACGATGGCGCAGGCTTCGGGCAGAACGGGGGGCAGATCGTGATGGTCAGTGATGACCACGTCCACGCCCTGCGCCTGGGCGTAGGCGATGGCCTCGTGCTCGGTGACACCGGTGTCACACGTCAACACTACACGGACACCCTCCGCGAGGATGCGCTTCAGCACGGGGATGGTGAGACCGTGGGATTCGGTCTTGCGGACAGGGATGTGATAATCAACGACGGCCCCCAGATCCCTCAGAGTGGAGACCAGGATAGTCGTTGCCGTCTGCCCATCCACGTCGAAGTCGCCCCAGACACAGATGGGTTCTTTCTGTCGGATGGCCTTCTCCAGGCGATCGGCGGCTTCGGCCATGTTCGGCAGATCAGACGGTGGAGCGGGTTGGTAGCAATCAGGATTGAGGAAAGCTCTGGCCGCTTCAAGCTCGGTGAACCCCCGCTGGGCCAGGATTTTCGCTACCAGCGGATGTCCGCCGATGGTGGTCTGCAACTCGTGGGGTACTTCAATGTCTTGCGGCTCAATCCATTCCTTCATGCTTCTCTTCCGGTAAGCGTTTAGGTGTCATTGCGAGGCACGGCTTTTTGTGCCGAAGCAATCCCCCAGCGCCGATTCGGAGATCGCTTCGCAGCGATTGCTCCCAACGACGATGGGGATTGCTTCGCAAAAACCGCTCGCAATGACACTGGGCTGAACGGTTACCTCTTCCGTGCTTCAATACTCGATCTCGGCGATTTGCTCAAAGTCAAGGGCGATTCCAAAATCGCTATCTTCTGCCGGTTCGATTTCCGCTTCGTCTAGCGGGCCAGCCCTGACCCCGCGCTGACACAAGGAACGATAGGGGCAATAGCGACAGCGCCGCTCTTGGGTGGTGAGGGGGAAGTCATCGTCTTTCAGATTCCCGATTTCCTCGATGAGCGAAGCCAGGTAATCGCCATCTTTTTTGCACCGGTCTGCGTCATAGGGAAAGCGTTCGGGATCTTCTGGAAAGTTGGCAAACCAGTAGACCATCTCTATCTGTTCGGGCTGAAACGGTCGACTCTCGTTGAGATGGGAACCAGCCTGGACCAGCAAATAGGGGTACACTCTGGTCTGCAAGCGCTCGGCCAGCCACTTTCGCCTGGGTCGTTTGCGGGAGGTCTTCCAATCTAAGATGGCTGCCCGCTGCTCAGGCTCTACGGCAATGAGGTCATACTTGGCAACCAGGCGATGGCCACTCACCGGGGCAGACAGGGCGACTTCCGGGTAACGCAGCTTTGTTAGGTTGGCAGGCGCACTATTCAGGTAGCTGTGCCACCAATGGCTGAGATCCTTGTCGGTCACCATGCTCGACAGGCGTTCCGCCGAGAGGCCCAGCAAATGCTGATGGACCAGGCGATGGAAAGCGGCTCCCTGCTGAAGATGCCGCTCGTTCTCCAGGGCAGGTTCTGCCTCGACCGCTGGCCAGGCCCGGCGCAGCAGATAGCGCAGTTGGAAGCGTCGCGGGCAGTCTACGTAGTCCTGGAGGCTGCCCTGGCTGAATTGAAAGTCAGTCGGCAGAGTCATGTACCTGTCCCTCCCAGAAGGTCTGCAAGGCGATGAGGGGAATGGCCGGTTGCTGATCGCCGCGCCGGCCGGTATTCCAGGTGATGATCAGTTCCTTCTTGGCCCGGGTGATGCCTACGTACAACAGGCGCAGCCGCTCGGAGGCATATTCCAGCCGTGCGTTCTGAGTCGCCTGACCCTCCTCGTAATCTTGAACCATTGCGCCTTCGTACAATAGGGCTCCCAGTTGGGCCAGAGTCTCAGCCTCCAGGTTCAAGTGATCGCGCACGAACCACCTCTCGGAGATGAACTGGTCGTGGGGCAGGGCCGAGGGGAAGTCGTAGTTGTTGACCGACATCAGGTAGACCCGGTCCCACTCCAGCCCCTTGGCCTTGTGCATGGTGGCTACTACTACCTTGCCTTTGTATCGTTCGGGGTCGAAGCCGGTGTCGTCGCCGCTGAGGCCCAGGAAGCGCCGTTCGTTCCTGGCTACTGCTGCCAGTTCCTGGGTGAGTTCCGGCAGCCGCCAGTTGGGGTGTGTCTCGCTCGCCCGCCGCAGGACTACGGCCAGCTTGTGGGCCATGGCCAGATCGGACGGCTCGTGGAATAAATCCTGGGCCAGCGTGAGAACGAGCTGGTCTACGGGCAGCAGGGTCGCTCCCTGCCAGCGCCGCGCCAACTCACGGAACTCAGCCAATTGCTCTCCGATCTCTGGGGCTTCGTCGGCCAGCTTCAGACCGGCCAGCCAGTCTCGATCCACCCGCGGCCACAGGAAATCCTCAACCCGCCGACATCCCCGCAGCGCCTTGACGGCTACCTCAAGATGCACCTTAGCCTCCTCGTCATCGCGATCCCGCCGCCGCCATACTTTGTAGCACGTCGCCAGCTTGCGCTGCGAAGTGGGGTCGGCCAGGTAGCTAACGATGTTGCTCAGGGCCCCCGCTGTCTCGCGGGTGGACCTCGTGCTCCGCAGGAGCTCGACGTAGTCCAGGCCACGTTTCTTCAGCTCACTGGCCAAAGCAAAGCCACGATCGTTACGCGGCACCAACACGGCCACGGTCTCGTCCTGATGCCCCGGCAGCCAGCGTGCCAGTGAGTCGACCACGGCGCGGAGCTCGTCGCCTGGGGTGAGTTTCTGGGAGGCGAGGTGCACCTTCCGAGGATCGTCGTCGGGGTTGGGTTGCGGGTCGCCGGGCGGGGTGGGCTCGATGTAGGGTGGCGCCGCCAGGGCACGGCGGACCTCCTGGACCGGGTGCTCCCCCTGTGTCCAATCAGTCAGATAGTTGGCCAGGTTGATGATGCTCTGGGTCGAACGGCCGGAGTTGGGGAGCTCACGTGGTTGAACGTTCGCCTCCTTCAAAAAGCTCCGCAGGAACTCAGGGCTGGCGGTGGTGAAGGTCTCGTAGATGGCCTGGTTGGGATCGCCGACGCGCACCCAGTTGTCGCTCTGTCCTGAGGCCGCTTCGCTTACGGTCGAAGGGCCTTGCCCGGCTAGAAGCCTCAGTATCCGCTCCTGCAACTCGCTGCTGTCCTGGGCCTCGTCTTCCAGGATATAGGGCCAGCGAGCGCGCAGTCGCTGCAAGTACTCCTCGTCCAACTCCAGGGCCCGCAGCGCCAGGCGGATGAGGTCGTCGAAGTCCACCGCGCCACGGTAGACCAGGGCGCGCTGATAGTCGGCGTAGATGGCCCAGCCCATCTCTACCAGGGGGAGCTGTTGTGGGAACTTGTCCAGGCGGTCGCGAAGCTCAGGGGGCGTGATCTGTAGGTCCTTGGCCTGTCTGATGAAGCTGAGGGCAATGCTGCTCACCAGACGGGGCCACTGGCTCCGGCGTACCCAATCCCGCTTCCCCTCTTCCAGGTCGAGGGACAGGAAGGCGTCGGCGGAGTAAGGGTTACTGCGCAGCCAGGCCTCCACTGCATCCTGCCGGATCTCATTCGCCGCCCGCTCGTCCACGATCTGGAAGTCGTCGGACAGGCCCACCAGGGCTGGCCGTTCGCGCACGATGTCGTGGGCCAAGCCATGCAAGGTGCGCACCCGGTAGCCGAGGGGCAGCAATCCACGCTGCCTGACAAAGGCGCGCACCTGCTTGTAAAAATTGTCCACCGCGGAGTTGACCAGAGTTACCACCAACACCTCCTGGTCATCCTCCAGCACCCCGCTGGCCACCAGTTGGGCGGCCAGGGCCGAGAGCGTGACCGTCTTGCCGCTGCCGGGCACGGCCGAGACACCCATTTTCCCGTCGGTGTAGTTTAGCACCTCTTGCTGCTTGGGACGGGGCTTAAACATCGGCCACCTCCGGTTCGGCGGGCAGACGGCGGAAGACCTCGCTACGCAGCACGCGCTGGATGGCCTGGAGCAGCGGTCCCCGTTGCTCATAGCCTTGCTCGCCCAGCTCACTTAGACCGAGGTATATCTTTCGGCGGCAGCGCCGGATCAGGCCCAGGGTGAGGCGATAGAGGGCGTCTTGCCTCGCCTCGAACTCGTCAGTGTCGCTCCAGACCTTGTTAGCGTGGGAAGTCCTCCCCCCGTTTTGCGCCGGGGGCCAGTGTCGGCTGAGCACGTAGGGGTGGGTGAGGGGCTGATAGAGCCGCTCCCACCAGCCTCGGCTTCCGGCATTTAGCCAGAACTGGTAGTCCACCGGACGGTTACTCATCAGGAAGGTGTAGGCTGGGGACAGCAGCACCGCATCCTGCGGCTGGAGCTGCCAACTGCGGATGTATTGGGCGGCGACCACGCCGTCCTGCACCATCTCGACGTACTCTTGCCCCAGGGGCTTGCTTTCGCCAGGCGAGGAGTTCCGCCGCTTTCCGCCATGCCCCCCCTCGGTCCCCCCCAACCCTGGGGGGGAAGATGTCGCTCCCCTCTCGGTCCCCCCCAACCCTTCGACCTCGCTCAGGGCAGGCTTTGGGGGGGAAGTTACATTTGTCACCCAGCGGAACTTTTGCACTGACTCGATCAGGTTGGCGGCCACTTCCCCGGCGTCATAGCTGCGGTGAAAGCCGTATCCGGCCTGGGACAGCACCTCGCCGAACAAACGGCTCAGGAAGTGGTCGAATTCTGCAGGCCCCCTCCCCACTTCAGGAAGGGGGGCCATTGGCCCGGCGATGTAGTCTTCGATCCAGTCCCGCAGGTCTTCGTAGCGGCCACCCAGCACAAAGGTGATGCGCTCCTGCATGTCGGGGTTGATCTGGTCAAAGGAGCTTAGAGTGGGCGCGTTATCTTTGACGCGGTACACGATCTCGGCCAGGAGTTGCGCCCGCACCAGGTCCATCCCGTCAATGGCTTGTATCAGGGCGTAGGCTACGTCGAACCGGCCGGGGCAGATGCCCCACTGCGGGTGGGCGATGGCTGCCAGGGTCAGCAGGCAGCGGGTGGCCGGTTCCTCCCGCAGGGCCCGCGAGGGGCGATGAGAGCGAGCCGGGACGCCCAGTCGCTCCAGCCTGTCCATAAGTGAGAACCGGAGGGCATCGGTCAGGAACGGGGCCAGCACGGCGATCTCACCGGGGGGGACATCCTGTTCGTGCACCAGCCCGGCGATCTCGCTGGCGACCCAGTCGAGCATCTGAGGGTGGTAGCGGTGGTATTCGTAGGCCAGGACTGCGTGCACGTCCCCCTCGGCGGTCTCGGCCTGTCCTGAGCGAGGTCGAAGGATCGGCCGATTGAAGCTTCGGGCCAAGTGGGTTCCAAAGGTCCGCAGGTCAGGTGAGGTGACGTATGATTCGGTGAAGGCGACGTTCTCTTGGCACAACTGCTTGAGGGCGTAGGCATTCTGGGGATCGGCTCCCAGGAAACGACGATAGCCCGCCTCCCGGTCGTAGATCAAGAGCGCCGACTGGCAATGGGGCAGCCATTTACTCAGCAGATCGTGGGCCACTGGCGTATCTTCCTCAACGTTGTCCACGATGAGATGGGTGTAGCGGGTCAGCAGGTAGTCGCGACACAAGGACATCGGCCACAGGTGTCTCATGAACACCTCGAGCTGGAGCGAAAAGTCCAGCAGGTTGTGAGCCAGGCAGTAGTCGCGGAATCGAGCGGCACAGAACTGAGCCTCGTCGTAGATGCGCTTCTGGCTGGGTTCGCCTCCCCAGGCGGCCTTGAGTCGCTGGCCGATCTGGGTGTGGTGGAAGCCGACCACGGCGGCCTTGTTGAGGTTGTCAATGATCTGGCTGTAGAGGCGGTTGCGGTTGATGGTCACCGTCTCGAAGTAGCCCTGGTCGAGGAGGGGACGGACCAGGCGGGCCATGTAGTATTGGGCTGTCTCCAGGGTGAGAAAGGTGGGCGGTTGGTCGGGCTGGCCGAAGCCTGCCTCCTCGGCGATCAGCGGCCAGAAGAGGTCTACCGCTTGCTGGGCCAGGCCGCCGACGGTGGAGATGGTCACCTGCCCGCCGGCTCTCACGGTCGGGCGGCGGAGGGCTTCGTAGTACGGTGTGGCCAGTGTGCGCTGGGGCACGAGCACCAGGATTGACCTGGCGCGGACGCGGGAGTCGAGCAGGTGGAGGAGGCGCCCGACACCGGCGGTGGTCTTGCCCGTGCCGGCGGGACCTTCCAGGAAGATTTTGGTTTCTGTGGGGCGGTTGATTAGAGTGCGTTGGTGGACGGATGGGGTAAACAATGCCATTCCTATTGATACTCTCCAGCAATACAGAACGAATTACGCGAGGAGGCGCGACAGATCGTGCCGTCCCATCGGTTGTCATGCCAGGCCACACGGATTGTGAGATGCATGTTCCCCCACTTTCTTCCTTGTGTTCAGCATCACGCCCCACACAGTTCATTGAAGCTGCGCCCCAGGTGGGTGAGGGCCAGTCTGTTCAACTCCTGCACAATACAGGCACGTTGACTGCGAAGCGAGAGAAAGTGATCGATCATTTGTCATCTATCATAATCGTGTTTTTCGACACACAGGTCGTTGAAGCTCCTGCCAAGTTGTCCCATGCATAGTCGGTTGAGTTCAAGCAGTGTCCTAGCCCTCTCAGATCTGAGTGTCTCCGTTGAACCGAGGGTGCTTTCGGAATGAAGATTCTCCCGAAGTCTTGCCTCTAAGGTCGCGAACTGCAATCGGGTTTCCTGATCCGCGTCCGTCACAGCTACGAAACATCGCTCTAGACCCAAACTGTAGTCAAGGGGCGTAACCCTTCCCCCTCTGCCTGAGAGACTCTTGCCATAATCCTGGACTCTTTGCAGCATCCTGGATAGAATGTGCTTGGCATCTTCTTTGGCCACATCTTCCGGCCATCCATGCTTCGCTAGCACCTGAGACAAGTCATCCTCCCATTTCGGTAGCAATCCAAATAGCAGTGGATCATTGTCTCGCAGCATCTCGAGACGTTTGAGAAGTCGAGTGCGTATTTGGGCTACTTCTGGCGTTATCTTGGCTACGGGCTGATGCTGATACATGCTATCAATCCAACGTCGTAGCTCTTCATCGGCTCTCCTGAGATTCTTCTTCGTGAGAATTGAACTGGTTCGAAAATCCACCCATCTTAGGATGATCCCAGAGAATAGATTAGTCCAGAAGATGATCATCAAAGAAACGATGAACTGTTCACTGAAATCGAAGTGGAAAGGGCCATAGCGGGGTTGGTCGCCTGTACCTATATATTCCTCGATTGGTTCCTCTATATTATCTATCCAACCATACCTGGCCGAGAGATGATCGTTCAGATCATCTAACATATCCTCTCGCAAATGTTCGAACATGGTTGTCTCCCACTGTTAATCTGAAAACTTCATTTCCACCCACGGACCACCGATCTGTGCAGCGTATACAAACTTGCCTGGATCATGAATCGGGATTTGCTCCTTGATCAAACGATCTCGGAGTGTAGCCAGCACGACAATGTTTGCCCGTATAGCATCATCGTCTAACGTAATAGCCTGTCTGGAGATGCTATCGTCTGATCGCGGTTCAATCACTGCACCGGATATGCCCTCTTGCTGGACAGAGAGCACTAATTGAAACTCCTCCCGGCCAAATGGCAGTCTTAGTGTCGCTGAAGTGCTAGACAATTGTCCCCGCCTCCGAAGCTCTCCAAGTGCTATGATCAAGCTCTTCAGAATTTCTATGACCGTATCGTTATAAGCCCGATATTCGCTTAAGACATCTGAGAAGAATAAATCTTGACTTCTTGCTGATACGCTGGGGCCTTCTGGCGTCATGTGGGCAGATAGCTTGTATTTCTCATACGTGATTCCCATGCTAAACCCAGGCAGCAGTCTAGTATCAGAGGTTGCCTTAGCGAATTCAAACACCTCGATCAGTTGTTCTGACAACGAACTAGCCTCTCGATCGGCCTGTCGCTCGGCAAACTCGTCGATAGGTTGCAGAACTTTAGTTCGTTCCTTGGACATTGCTGCCATGGCCTTGCGGAATCCGCCATTTAGGGAGGAGAGGACCTCTTCGATTGCTGTCTCGACCTCACGGGTTAGTTGCAGAGATTCTCGACTCAACTTACTAAGTGACGAAGGTACAGTGGAACGGGACGGAATACTAGAATCCTTCATGAGGGCACTGATCAACCTGTTGAGAACGACTTCCGGGAAAACAATATGCCACCGGTAGTTGGCCTTTAGCTCTCGTATCCCAGCTCGTAAGCCTCTTTCACGAGCTGCTAGAAGACTAAGCTGAAGGATTACGCCTAGAGGAAGCTCAGGATCAACATACAAATTGATAAGATCAATCTCTGCTTCAGAGTGATCAAGGTCAAGCCGATGGTGCAAATCCCTTTGTTCATCTGTAGTCGGGTGCGCTAGCCTTAGCATATAGCCGAACTGGGTGATGCGCGGTTTGAGTCGAAAGACAAGGCGGAGCCATTCGGCGAAATTCGTTGCCTCAGTTCTACAGACCTCTACTTGCTCTTGAATCCCCTGCCAGTAGTTGAAAAGCTCGTTTACGGGTATTTCATAGCGTGGTGGGAGAAATGGCGATAAGATCGCTCCCAAACAGCCTTTGCGCCGTACAAGCACCGATATTTCTTCTTCACGCATGGCCTCAAGCTCCCAAGAGAGACGATACCGGGCGAAGGAATCAGCATCCAGAAAGTATAAGTGACCCCACAGTTCATCAAGATACTCAAGCACAACTCGAACGCTTGATTGCTGATTGGACTGGGTAACAAGGTTGTGATCTAACAGCAGCCTCGATGCAATCAGAGAAGGATGCATTAGTTCAATTTCTAAAGGTTGTGCGTCACGTAGCGGGCTGTCGAGTAAGTTTTTCAGTTGGAAGTGAGTAGACCGATGTCTCAATAGCTCAGGATCTGATTCCAAAGCGACTTCCCGAAACACAAAGGTATCTCTCAGAAAACTGGTTGCTTGTTCATTGGGCAGATCGTAGGAAGCGAAGTCAGAATAGATTATGTTTCCTGCAAGCTGCGAGCCCAATTGCTGCACATCTGAATAGCTGATTCCTGGAGCTCCTCGTACTGCATGGAGTAAATTCACGACAAGAACACGCAGTTGATCCAAGAAACTATCGGGGGTTCTAGCATTGTCTGCTCGTGATTCCATTAGTGTGACTCCCAGAAGCTTGCTGAATAGAACACTGTTTCCCACCCAATGCCGCTACAGACTTCCTAATCAGGGACTCTGCAGTCTTTTTGGGACTGTTACCCAGTGGGGCAATTACCACCTAGAAAGCTCAGTAGGAGACCATTCTTGGGTGCTCAGTGGGGGAAGAGTACGTAAATGGCCCCGTTTTGTCTCTGTTTGTGGGGTGGTGAGATTCTAGATCGGTAAAGTTCTGCATTCGTGCAAAGTCCCTGCTAATTAGCGTATTTGCAAATCACCCGACCGTTCTGCATTACATCCCACACAGTTCATTAAAGCTGCGCTGCAGGTGTGCGAGGGCGAGCCTGTTCAGCTCCTGCACAATGCGGGCGCGTTCGCTGCGAAGGGTCTCACTGGTGCCGTAATGGCGCTCGTCCTGCAAGTTCTCCAGCAGGCGCGACTCCAACACGGCAAAGTCCAGGCGTATCTGGACATTGGCCTGGGCCAGCAGCTCGCCCAGTGTGGTCAGCCCACGCTCGTGGCTGAAACCGTGTGCAACCGGTCGAACAGGTGCTACTGGTCTCTCTGCCGGCGCTGGCTCGACTGACGCAGGCGGCCGGGGGGCGGAGCGGATAGCTGCTACCAGTCGCTGCATCTGAAAGTCGAACTCAGCCGGATTGGTGAGGTTCAAGTAGGTGAAGACCTGCAGACGGGGCGGTAGCTCGCATCGCTGCACCATGAGCGGCAGGATGCGCCGCCCGCGGCCAGCAGGGTCCTTGGTTTGGATCAGGAGTGCTTCGAACTCTGTCCACTGGCTGGCCACCCAGTTGGGTGTGAGTACAAGCAACGTCTTGCGGCTATGATCAACCGCGTTTTCCATGTTGACGAGGCTCGGTGCGCCAGGCTCGAAGTCACGGTAGTCAATGGAAACGCGCAGGCCCTCGCTCTCTAGTCGTGGAAGTAGCATGCCGCGCACCCAGGCGCTGTCCCTGTGGCTGTAGCTTATAAAGGCATCAAAGTGGAATTCATCCTGTGGCTGTAGAGCCTCGAGACGTTCACGAGAAGGTAGCATTCCAATTCCCTTCAGCGCTTGGTCGTAGATGCGATTTCGGATCTGACACCGCCCATCGGGACCGGCCTTGATCACGCCGATGATGTGCGCCAAGCGGAAATGCTTGTCGTTCAGGGCAGCACTGAAACGCGTCCTGGGTTCGCTGGTGATGCGCCGAGTGTAGGCCAGTAGGTCCGGCTCGGTGGACAGCTCTTTGATTCGGGTAAGATGATGCGTATCGTCATGGAAGAGACGCTCGACAGCATCGTCAACAGCGGCAACGCTGGCGGGCATTTTCTGCTCTGCCAGGTAATGACATAGTCGTTGGCACAGATAGGGCTGACCGTCGGTCCAATAACGTACTCGCTCAGCAACTGTCTCAGTAAGGTCGTCGGACAGGCCCAGTTGAGCTACCAGTTGCCGGATCTGGGATCGCTTAAAGTCGTTCAAGGGAATACGCTGATCCACGTTGAAGTTCGAGATGGTTCTATCCTGAATCAACTCTTTAGGGCTAAAGGCACCGGCAATGATGAAAGTCAGGTGCTGCCAGAAAGGCAAGCTCTGGCGTGAAGTGTAGACGCTGCGGATCACAGAGAAGAACTCGGTGGCCCAGTCCGAAGGCATCGCGCCGATCTCATCAAGCACGATGACAACGTTCTGGCTGGTTGCCTTAGCGCTTTCGGCTATGTCAGCTAGGAAATCCTCCCACGAAGCGCTGTCAGTCGGTGGTTCGGGCCGCTGGTCGCGAGGGATAAAGCGCAACTGGCGCAACAGCCACTTGCCCAGTGAAGCATACCAATCAGTCTGGGAAACACCGCTGTACTCAGCGGCCATCAGGCTATGCGTGGCAAAGGCATATCCCTGAGGTGAGAACTGGGCGATAAGCCGATTGATGAGACTGCTCTTGCCTTGGTGGCGCGGTTCGATGATGGTAAGGTAACCCATGCGGCGCAAATGAACGGCTGCCTTTTCATCGGCCTCACGCGGGATGTAGACCGGTGAGCCTGCCGGGAGAGGCCCACCAGCATGGAAAGGAGAATCGTTCATGTTTGCTCCTCCCATTGCTTGTATTGCTCGACCAGGACTTCAAGAAGGTCTTCAGCAGTGGTGGTATTGGCAAGCACTGCGGGAAAGGCTTCTACGGCAAACGTGTAGCCATCTTGGGACCGCTTGAGGATGGAACGTAAATCTACCAGCCAGTCCAGAGCTTCCTTCGTTGCCGTTGCGCTGGGCTGAATGTGTGCTTGCTCGAACAACAACTGCCGAACTCCTCGTAAGCCGCACACTCTAGTGTCATGCGACAATACCAGGGTGATGATCTTTTCCAGCGGCGAAGCGGCTTCCCAATAAGTTTGCAGGAAGTCAGTCTCTTGGAAGTGGGAATCCTCGATAACGGCATTCACGTCTTCGAGCGTGATTTGGCGGGTGCCCTGCTCGTTGAGACGCCCAATCAGCCGGCGACAGAGGCGTTGGACGACGTTAGGATGGCCCGCCGTGAAGTCATAGATACGGCGGACGACAGCTACCTCGTCAACCAGGACGATCTCTAGTTGCTTCATCGGCTGGATAACCAGCTCCTCGACGGCGTGGTAGTCCAAGGGACCAAGGAGCATCTCGTGGGCGAAATTGAACAGAGGACTGGTGGGATCATGCAGTGCGCGGCGTAGAGTGCGCTCACCGCTGAGGACAATCTGGGCACGACGGGAGTTGGCCAGCGCCCGCAGTGTATTGAATAGAGGCCACCCGTTGACACGGTCAGCAGGAACGAGTTTGTCGGCCTCGTCCAAGAGCAGCACGAGTGGTTTGTCAGATGGCGGGGACTGGAGCAGGTCGTTGAAAGTAGTGAGAGCATCGGGTGGCGGTTGTGGTTGCCAGTCACGAATGGAGGTGGCGCGAAATGCATCGTAGGTGGGGGTACTGGAGCAATCGTGGTAGATAGCACGAAAACCAGCAGATGGTAGGAGATAGCGATATAGATAGTTGAGGAGGGATGTCTTCCCAATGCGTCGGCCACCTAGTACAGCGTATGATGTCGTAGCGATGCGCTCTGCTATTTCGTGAAGCTCTTGCTCACGGCCAAAGAACGTGTGAGTTGCCGTGGGGCCAGTGATAACGAACGGGGCGACGCGCACCAGGTCTACCTGGGTTAGCACTATTTTTCTAAGCACCCTTTGGGGATCTTGGGCCGCAATAGATCTTAGTACGTCATGGCGCGCGAGCACTATGACATCTAGTGCATACTTACGTCTGAGTTCCTTTTCGATCCCCAAGACTGCATTGTGTAGCTTCTGGCCCTCGAAGAAAGGCACAAGTAAGAAAAACTGTTCTCTCAAGACGAGAATTTCCTCTATCGCCTGATCAGTGAGACTTGTGTCTTTGAGGAAAACTAGGGGCATCTCAATGGGTAGATGCGTGCCAGAGAAAACTGATTTGGTTTCGATGGAGAAACCCAAAACACGAGCGCTCTGATACGGCGTCTCGTCAATGATTGGCATTCCCCACGCAATGCCTAGGCTTTGCGCAAGTTCGTGGCAGATAGACTCAAAGTGCCCGTGGGTTTCATCTGCGACTGCGTGGGCAGCTTGAGACCACAGTTTGTCTATGCGGCTCAACTCCGCATCTTTCCCTAGTTGCCATCTGTTGAGTACGGATTCCTGGAAATCTGGGTACTTCTGTGCCTCTGCAAGTACATAGGTCCGCGCAAGAGGCAACACGCTGTAGCCGTCACCTTGACGACTGACTATCGAAAACCTTTCGAGCTTGCTCAGCGCCTCGACTAATGCAACCTGATCTTGATCAAATCCCGTTACGATACCCAGGATCAAGCGACTGACCTCTGTTGGGAAAAGCGATAGCGCCATTAGTAGCGAATGTGCGACTTGATCCTGTCTCAGAACACTCATGGAATAGTCAAAGCAGAAATGAGCAATATCAGAGTCTGATTCTGTTAAACGCTGTAATACCAATTCTATATTGCGCCCACCTCTTGCCAACCCAATACCCCAGACTACAGCTAGAGGGATGCCGCCAGTGCACTTAAACAGTTCTTCAGTCTGTGGCTTGGTGATGAAAACCCTATTCTGTTCCTCTCTGCGACATTCTTGCTCAATCAGTGTGAAGCATTCTTCGCGTGTCATACCTGGCAATCGAAGCGACAATCCTGGTAGACCTTCGAGCCTATGACGACTAGTTATCAATACCTTGCTCGGGTAAGGTGGCTCACATGAGAAGATCTCTAACTTCGGATCATCAATGGCTTCAAGGTTGTCCAACACAATGAGAGTGCGTTGGTTACTGAGTAGTTCGCGTACGAGTGTCTCTTTGCGCTCCAAATCGGCGGCAACGATGCCCGGGCACCCTAGTGTGCTTGCAATCGTATCAAAAACATCCGAAACGCTTCGGAAATAGTCGCCTCTAGGCCTGATTCCGGGAGTCCTCAGAGCTTCTTCCTTGGCTGTGGCCCACACAACGGCATCGAACCTGTCACTAGGTTGAAGTGACTGATGGCCACGGACCAAACGCCAGACGACTTCTTGTACCAGAGCTGTCTTACCGACTCCGCCAATGCCGTGGACGTTGATCACTCGCCACGGCCCCTCTGGGGGAGGCCTCAGTTCGCTGATCAAAGTGCTGACCTCTTGCTCACGTCCTACAAACCGGGCATAGTCAGGATAGTCCAGATTGTGGTAGATCCTTTTTGGAGCAGCGACAAATGGACGTGCGACCTGTGCTTTCTGTTCGCGTGTCTGGTCAACCTGGTGGATTAGGTCATCCAGCAGCGCGCCCAACCGCTCAGAGTAGTTCGCTTGTCCCCCAGTCTGGATGTTGAGAACATGGATGTTGCGGGAGTGTAGGTCGGAGAGGGTGAATTCATCACAATCAAAGAGCACAGCGTAAGCCATGCGCTGATGCTTCTGCAGGTCAAAGGTGATCCCTGCGTGGATTTGGTTGAAGTCCGGATCGTTGATGCCATAACCCACGAAGAGGAAGGTCTTTTCCATTAAAAGGCTAGCGAGCTTGTCCTTGACTCGTGGGAAGCGATTGGAGTAAGTGTCATAGTCTTGCCTGGTGATGATGATGGTGTCCGGCTGCTCACGGTCACCGTGCAGCTTAACCAACGTCACAGCGTCGGCACTAGTGTAGGGCAAATCCTTGTCGCGTACCACTTTTCTGAAGTCCTCGTTGCTCTCACGCAATGTCTGTTCCAACAGATCATCGTAGTTAGTCGTGACCCAGGTGCGAATGCCTAGCCGAGCCAACCTGCAGTGATTATCTGTTGGTTTTCTGCCGGTGGCATCGGTTTGTGCTTGAATGTGGCTGATCAGCGCGTGTCGTCGACGCTTGAGTTCGTAGTATTGAGCCACTTTGAGAAGGTCTGCGCGCTGGTGAGATGGCAAGTTGATACTATCAGCTAACGGCGTTAGTAACTGGCTCCACCCCGGCAGACCGGCGCCCATGGAAAGCCCAGCGCCGACGAAAAGCACGCCATTACCACGCGCGATTTGATCGGCTAGTTCATTGGGGATGTCCATTATTGGCCTCCGCACACTTGGAGAAACATCTTTGCACCTGCTACCCCACCTTCGCCTCTGCAATGTCAATGAGATCGTATATCTCCGTGCTGCTCTCCACGATATGCTTGTGCTCTCTCCTTCCCCTTCAACCAGAACACCCCCTCGACGGGTACGATGGGGCAGCTCAAGACACACCTATTATACACGAAAGCGCGGTCAACTGCAAAAGACCGCGCTTTCACTGAAGCGTCTCGCTGCGGGTGGCATGGGGAAGTGCCGGGCACCTCAGCTTCTCCTTGTGCCTGGGCGGCCATTCGCCTGCTCGCGTCTGTGCACCCCGGGCCATCGCCAGTTCAAAGACTGCCCCACCGCTCGATCAGATGCGGCTTCAACTCCCTGAAGGTTTGGGCCTGCGTCTGGATCACCTCCCGCTCGAAGGTGGCGCTGTCCATATCCTGGCTCTCCACCACCAACCCCGCCGTGCGACCATAGTAGAGCGGCGTCATGCTGTCAATGACGGCGTCCTTGTCCAGGCCGCTCCTGTTGTAGGCCACGGCGAAATCGAAGACGATGGGCGCCCACTGCTCGGCGGCGAACCGGTATGAGCGGTGGGGTTGGGCCAGGATGGCCTTTAGGATTGTCCAATTCTCTGCTGAAAGCGCCTGCTCCCAAACCTCGCCCCACTCCTCTCGACCTGCCCGCAGCTTCTCGATCATTACCGACAGGGTCACCGGCACCGGCTCAGGCTCCAGTTCCTTTGGCTCGCCGTAGATGGGGGTTGGTGGAGGAGGACTTCCCGCGCTGCTCGTCACGGCCTTCCAGTTGGCCTCGTATTTGGCCATCATCATGAACAGTGTCCCCACCACCTGGCGGAACATGGGGCCCAGCGACGCCGCCGGATCCTTGGCGTCGTGGATCTTGGCCCCTAGGTGGGCTTGGCAGATGCGGGCCCCCGCGTTGATGGCCGTCGTCGTCATCCAGATGTCAATGCCGAAGCGGGCCACGTCGGTCTGCCACACATCTTGGCCCAGGTAGTGATCCAGGAGATCACCAGAGAAGCCGAAATCCCCGCCGATGGGCTGGCGGATGTCCAGGCCGTAGAGCATGCGGGTCATGGGATAGCAGATGTTATTGGTGATGGTGCCGTCGTATTTGTGGCGGATGTAGAAGGGAGTCACGTAGCCGTAGCCCTCTTTGACGATAGGCCCGGCCAGAAGCTCAATCCACTGCGGGGTGATGCTTCTCAGGTCGCTATCCACCACCACGCAGGCCTTGGCTCCGAGCGCTTTGGCGATCTCGAAGATGGTGCGGAACGAGCTGCCCTTGCCGGACAGGCCCTGGTACACCGTCACGATCTTCTCCACCCCTTTGGGTACAGGGGTATCCAGTACTACCTGGCGTGTGCCATCAGGCGAGCCCCCGTCGGAGTTGACTAAAACCGGCTTCATTTGGGGAAAGTGCTTGACCATTCCCTCGGCGGCCATGCGCACCACGTGGCCGATGGTAGCCGCGTTGTTGTAGCTGGGGATGCCCACTAAGAGATCAGCTTGACCGATCTCCTCGATGCGCTTCTGGGCGTCTTGGCGCAGTGCAGTTTGGTAAGACATTTCAAACATCCTCCTCTTTTGCATCTGAAAGACTCAATTTCAGTAGCGGCCGCTTCATCAAAGACTCAAATTCAGAAGCGTGTATAGGTTCAACCCATCGGGGTCAGCGCCCGGCCCATTCCTGGAGCCGGCGGCAACCCTATTCAAAAGATCAAGAGATAAGTCTGCACTATCGCTCTCTACAGCATATACTTTCATTGCAGAGCCACCGTCAACAAAAATGGCCTGCTGAGCTTTGCCGCCAAGCACTCCGTCATGTTCTAACATCTCCAATATCTTGGCGGCATCAACGACGCTGGCCCCAATGCTCAGTTCATGCCTTCCATCAAACAAGACCCACCCTATTTGATCCTCTGTCTGAACGAGAACCCCGGCCGGCTCACGGATGCGCGGATCGAAATTGTTGGTTTCCCTTCCAGATCGCCCTATGGGCGAGGTCGCGTTCCCGTAGGCGCGCAGAGATTCCCTGACCTGGTCAACGGTTTCGACGCAATACACGTGCTGTCCGTTAACTACAACTGGAACGAATCCCCCCATTATCTGAACATAGTCGTCGAAGTCCGTATTGCCCAATGGCTCTATCTTGATTCTTTGGTCCAAGAAGCTGAATGTCTTGACGCTGGCGAAGAGCTTCTCGAAGTAGTTTCTTTCAAATGACAGAACCGCTCCAAATGATGGTAAAGGCGCCCGCTCTTCCCATACTTTGACTACTCTTTCTATTGGTACTCGACCATTGCCTTCATTGGCGACGAAGACGTTTACTCGATCAGGAATGGGGATCTCAGGCGCATACGTTTCCCAGTTCTCCGTGTGTTCGCGGACTTCCGGTGTCCACAACGCTGGGGTGAACAGCATCACTTTGTCCACTGCATTGGGGTTGTTGATGGAATGAACGCGAAACTCCTCCCTCCAGAGCGTCACTCTATACTCGTCAATCTCCAGCCTGGGAATGATCTCCGCATGGCCGTTCTTCCGGATACCAACGGCAGCAGGATGCGCTCCTTGAAAAGAGCCATGCGCCTCTCCGGTGGCCGCGTCTCTGAACAGATGGAATCCCAGGTATGACAGTATTGTAGGCAGAGGGAATTCTGGGTATCGAACATCGTGCGACCAGGGGAATTTTCGCTGAATCAAACCCTCAGTCATATAATACCCAAGATTTCCAGCGAGACCTCGAAAGCTCACTCCCTTCATTCTTTCTCGCAGAGTTGGCAGGGTCTTCCCATCGTAGTAAAAGCCCATCTCTGCATCTTTGATTTGATTACGAGGTACCATCACCACTGTGACTGACGTGGTTGCCAGCCGTTCCGGAGACTGGACAAATAAGTAGCCATTGGGAAGGTTGGGATCTTCAGGGTGCCAGTAAGGCATTCTTACGTGATGACGCGATACGCTAACTCCTAGGTAAGTCTCATGCAATTTCCTATGAGTTTTTCGTAGTTTGTCTTCCAAAACACAGACTGGGTGCAGAGGGTTTCCTCCCTGTCCATCAACCCTCTCATACCCAGTTATGGTGTGCTCTTTGTTGAAATACCTGCCGCGTTCTATCGGCACACCAGTCCAGTCGTCTGGGCGCATAGGACGCGTCTTGAATTCTCTCACTGGCTTTGACTCCTTCTTCTCAATCCTTCATCAGCGGCGCCAAGTGACCCCGCAGCGCCTCCAGCGAGTAGTGCTGCCGGCCAACCTGGAAATTGTGCTCGACGGTGTCCTGGCGTAACCGGGCGTCGGTGAGCAACTCCACCGCCTGGTCTGCGGAGGCCTCGATAACCTGGGGCGCTACCTGCACCAGTCCTAGCTCATCACTCCCCTGAATCTCAGAGCCCAGGGAGACAACGCGGAATCCCTTGTCCTTGATGTCGACCTGGTAGACGGGGTACTCGAACAGCATCAGGGGGAGGCGGGCGCGTAACGCCTCCAGGAACTGGTTGCCCCACCCTTCCCACAGGCTGGGATAAGTAACGAAGTCGGCGAAGACGTAGCTATCCCACAGCGAGTAAACCTTCTGTCCGTCCCGCATCTGTCGCCGCCCGCCCACCACGTCCTCGATGAAAAGGGCGTCAATCCCCGCCCGTTCAACCTTCTGCTTGAGACGGCTGATGTAGCCTCCGGTCACATCATCCCGCGCGTAGCCCGCCAGCACCAGCACGATTCGGCTGTCGTCGTCGAAAGAGCGGCCATCGTACAGCCCACGCTCCTTGAGACGCGCCCGTCGCTCAGGGCTGTCCAAAGCCTTGACGAAATCCACCGCCAGCTCGATTCCCTTGCGCTGGACGATGCGGGTGGCCTGTAGTATGAAAACATCATTCTCTCTCAGCCCGATGCGGGCGTGGAAATCCTGATTGTACTCGTCGGGCTGCCAGGGAGGCGCGTCGAAGTCGAAGACGTTGGGCACAACCGTGGATTCAATACCCTTGCGGTCCGCCAGTTCCCGCTGCGCCAGGCTGTTGATGACCACGTGCCGGGCCAGCGGGTCGCGCGGAGGCAGGTACTTGTCGGCCAGCTCGATGGCGGTGGCACAGGTGAGGGCCAAATCCGTTCGCTCCCAGTAGAAATCGTGGTTATGGGCCAGGGCCGGCAGTTGCAGGTCGCGCATCACTCGCGCCAGCGCGATGGCCACCGGCGGGCTGGCCGCCACCGACCAGACGTTTTGCGGGATGAGGAAATCAATCCCTTTCCGCTCCACAAACTCTCGCACTTTCCGCTCGATCACATCGACCAGGCCCAGTAGCTCCGCCCTGTACGCCGCGTCGTCGGGATAATCACGCAGCTCGCCAAACGTGTTGTAGTTGAGGCGCTTGGCATCCGGGCGGTGGTGATACATTTCCTCGATCAAAGTGCCTTCGACCGTGCCCAGGTCGCCCGCGCAGAGATAGACCCTATGGCCCATCTCCTCCAGCACGCGCCTCCACTTGTCAATCTCCAGTGAGACTCCGTCCGTTCGCCCGACTTGATAATGGAAAATGCCAATAGTCTTCATTTCATCCTCCTCCCTACACTCTCCACGACTTGAGCAGCCGCCAGGTTAGTGTCTGCTCCCAATCTCCCTCCCAGTCCTGGCTGAAGAATTCCAGGAAATGGAATGTATCGGCGATAAAAGGTTCGGTGGGCAGCGGCGCCTCCCACAGATAATCCAGCACCTCGTCCTGCATCGTCGGTGGGATGTCGCGGAAGGCCAACGTGATGTGGGCCCAGAAAGGCTGGCCCAGGTCCTCCTCGGCGAAGTCGCAATCGGGGGCGATAAAAGGGCGCACGGCATCCACCACCCGTTCACGCAGCGCCATCATCTCCGGGTTAGCCCCCCCCGCCATGCGGAAGATGTCCAGCCCCATGCCGAGGTTGGTGCTGCCAACTCCGTTAAAATGCACAGTGAAGGGGCGCTGTGCAGCGAAAACGGCGTCCAGGCGTTCCACCAGCGGCTCTAATGGGCCTGGGATCTTCTTGAAGAACCCTTTGATGGTGGCGTGTACCTGAAACTGATCGGCGGCAATGAAGCCGAACTGTTTGCGCAGCACCCAGTGAATCTCGGCCACAGCTCGAGCGACTTTGTAAGGGGGAATCAGGTAAACGGCGAAACGGGAATTGGCAGGCTCTGTAGCAACCAAAGTGCTTCCTCCCTGTGAAGTTATTTGGGCAACAAGCGCAAGGTCACAATCTGGTACGGCTTGATGGGGAAACGCAAGTGGTAGCCCTCTATCTCCAAACGCTCCTGATTCTCCTCAAGCAAATTGGTGCGCCAGGCCTCCGCCAGTGGGAAGGCGGCTGTCAGTGTGAACTCGCCTCGCCGGCGCTGGCTTTCGTACAAGCGCACGATCACGCCCTGTCCGTCTTCGGCTTGTTTGACGGTTTCGATCACGACGTTGGGGAGGTCTACACTGACGAAGGATAGGGGTTTCGAGTTTTGGGTTTTGGGTTTCGGGTTGCGTGCTGTGGCCCATACGACTAGCGGGTCGTTCAGGGCATAGGACTGGGCCACGGTGAATTCGTTCCACCTACCCTCGTGAGGAAGCAGGCTATAGGCGAATCGGTGCTGGCCCTGATCGGCTTCGGGATCGGGGGTGGTGGGGCTGCGCAGCAGGCTCAGGCGCATGACGTTGTCGTGGATGTCATGGCCGTATTTGCAGTCGTTCAGCAGGCTGACGCCGTAGCCGCCCTCGCTCAGGTCAACCCACTTTTGGGCGCAGGTCTCGAAACGCGCCCAGTCCCAACTGGTATTGCGATGCGTCGGCCGCTGGACGTTGCCCCACTGGATTTCATACGTGGCCTGCGGCGAGAGCACATCCACGGGAAAGGCCACTTTGAGCAGGATGTGTCGCTCATGCCATTGGATGGTGGTATCAAAATCCAGGCGGGGGCTGTTATAAGATAGCGAGATGTGCTGAATGTATTCACTGTTCAGAATGTGCCGCCGCACCTCGAGGGTGGCGCGTAGCGGCCCGCTCTCGACAACACACACCGATTCGGCCGGCTCCGCCAGCCACAGCTTGTCGTCGTAGAAAATGTCTATGTCCCAGGCGTCAGGGTTGATCGGCCGGTCTTCAAAAGCCTGGAACTGATTGGCGATCGCGCCGGCCGGCAGCACGTCACGGCCATTGAGCTTGTCATAAATGCGGATGATGTCGCCGGCGGCGTCTAGCTCCACTCGCAGATAGTCGTTTTCCAACAAAGTCGGGGTGGCAATAAGAGTGGATATTGGATATTGGGTATTCGGTATTGAGGTGGTGGACAGCGGTGTAATGCTGTAAGGGGGCAAATATCCAATATCTAATAGCAATCCGCCCTCCACGGGCTGAATGGGGACAAGGGAACCATCAGTGCGCTGTAGCGTTGGATTCTCAACGTCAGGATTGCTCCAAAAAACCAGATCGCTTCGATGAAACGAGGTCGGGTTCACCACCAAAACGTCGCCGCCCAGCTTCTTGGCGATAGTCGCCAGGGCACTATCCCGAACTCTCTCCCCGATCTGGCGCACCTCAACGTATTGCTGCTGCGACTCAGCGTAAACAGGGCCTATGCTGCTGCCGGGGATGATGTCATGGAACTGATTAAGGCAAACTAGCTCCCAGGCTTGGTGCAACTCATTATGGGGGTAGCGATGGCCCGAGTCGAGCACGGAGGCCAGGGCGGCCAGGAACTCGGCATCGTGCAGGAGGAATTCGCTCTGGCGGTTGGCGCGTTTGTTGCGGCTTTGGGTGGTGTAGGTGCCGCGATGATTCTCCAGGTAGAGCTCGCCGTTCCACGTCGGCAGGCGGTCTCCGACGTCGGTTTCCAGCTTGCGGAAGAATTCCCCCACCTTGCCGCACTTGATTTGGGGCGTGGCGGGGAAATGCCCCATCTCGCGGATGTTCTCCACCATCTCCCGCGTGGGGCCGCCACCGCCATCGCCGTACCCGAACGACATCAGCAGAGGCGGCGTCACGCCAGGCCTGCCCCAGTCCTTCTGTTGGAAGTTTCTCCAGGTTTGGATGGTCTGTTCAGGGGATGCATTGGCATTGTAGGTGGCGACGTGAACCTCGCCGCTTCCGGAGGTAGTGCTGAAGTGGGTGAGGACGCGCGTGCCATCCAGGCCCTGCCACCAGAAGGAATCGTAAGGCAGACGGTTGTACTGATTCCACCCGATCTTGATGGTGAAGAAATACTCCAGCCCCGCCTCTTTGATCAACTGGGGAAGATTCCAGGCGTAGCCAAACACATCGGGGAGCCACTGGACTGGAGGCACAGCATCGGCGCCAAAATGATCTCGAAAGAAGTTAAGCCCAAGCAGGAATTGCCGCGCCAGCGACTCCGCGCCCGTGATGTTGCAATCGGCCTCCACCCACATGCCGCCCAGAGGCTCCCACCGACCATCGCGCACCTGCTGCTTGATGACCTCAAACAGCTCCGGATAATCCTGCCGCACAAAGTCATACAACTGGGGCTGACTCTGGCTGAAGCGGAATTCGGGATACTGCTCCATCAGCCGCATGACGTTGTAAAAGGTCCTGCCTGCTTTGCGCCTGGTCTGGCCCAGCGTCCACAGCCAGGCCACGTCAATGTGAGCGTGACCAACAGCGGTGATATTCACATCCAGCGGAGCGCCCGCCTGGGCAATACCCTTCCGCAAAGCCTCGTGGGCAGCCGGCACACTGGCGTAGAAACGTTCATCGAAGGGCTCTCGTGTATCCAGCACTTTGAACGCCTCGTCCAGGGCGGTGTACAGGTGGCCCCGCGCCGGCTCATTTTCGTCCAAATGATCGGCCACGCCTAACGCAACCCGGGCCAGGGCGATGAAGTCGCGCGTGGGCTGGTCAATTTGCACCAGGGCGCACTCGCGCATCAGCAGCCTGGCGTCCCTGTCGTTCCGCAGATTGCCCGCCCAACCATGCAGGGCCAGCAGATGCGGAGCGCCATCGAAAAGCTGGGGCGGCAGCAGTATCTCCTGGTGGTGCCGGTCGCAGGCAGCATAGGGCAGGCCATCAATGTAGGCCAGGGCTTCGGGGTGGCTGAAATCGCCTGCCTTGCCAATCGGAAGGTGCAAGGCAATGGGGGAGTCAACGTTCCAATCTGAGGGGATTTGAAACTGGGTGCGGAGGACAAAATCCGCGAGGGGTTCACACCAGTAGGAGCCCCACGGGATTGATTGCCAGTCGGCGTCGTCTACTTCTGGGGAAACCGGGGGATCAACCAGAGGGCCTTCCAGCTTGAGGCACCGAAAATTCAGCAGTGGCTGACGGCGGCGATAAACCAGCGGCTCGATCAGGCTCAGGCGTCGGTTGATTTTGCTAGAGGTCAGGCGAATGTCATGAAACACGGCATCTCTGCCTCGGCTTTGGCCAATTTTGAACAGCACTGTATCTAGTACTCATCACGGTCAGCAGCCACGAGATGTATCTCAAATCCTCAAACCGCTGTCACTATCGAAAAAAGCAATAGCTTCTTGATCGAACGTCAGGTGAACCGTTTCCCCTGATTCAATCCTGGGATGTGAGGGGGCGACGATTTTCGCTATCTTGTTATCCAGTTCAATGGCCACGATCTGATGCGAACCCTGTGGCTCCGACACAAGGCATTGTGCAGAGAGAATGGAATCCTCTTCGTCCACCAGCAGGATGCTCTCAGGCCTGACGCCAAGAACAAGCTTCTTCTTCCCAAGGTTTTGTAGTCTTGCAGCATTCTCAGGTGTCAGTTTGAAATCGAAATGGGGGTTGAGCAAACGACGGTCAGCGTTTTCAGCCTTCAGTTCGACGTCCATGAAATTGGTGGGAGGAGTGCCTATGAAATCGGCCACGAATAGATTCACGCTGCGGTGATAGACATCGTCCGGGCTTCCTATTTGCACGATCTCTCCGTCTTTCATGATCACGATTCGGTCAGCCAGGCTCATCGCTTCGGACTGGTCATGGGTGACGAACACGGTCGTGGCCTCGGTCTGGTCGTGGATCGCTTTAAGTTCTGTTCGTGTCGCCACTCTCAGCTTGGCATCCAGGTTCGAGAGTGGCTCATCCATCAGGAACAGCTTTGGTTTCACCGCGATAGCCCTGGCCACGGCCACCCTTTGCTGCTGGCCTCCCGAAAGCTGGGACGGATAGCGGTCAAGAAGCTCAGCGATCTTGGTCATTTCCGCCGCTTCTTTGACCGTTTTGTCAACCGTCTTCTTGTCCATCCTCTTGAGCTTCAGGGCATAGGCAATGTTCTCATAGACCGTCATGTGGGGCCAAACCGCGTAGTTCTGGAAAACCATGCTCACGTCTCGTTTTCTGGGCGGCAGATCGGTAACATCAACCTCATCAATAAAAATGGTTCCGTACGTTACCTCTTCCAGGCCAGCAACCATTCTCATGGTCGTTGTTTTGCCGCATCCCGACGGCCCCAGAAGCACGAGGAATTCTCTGTCGGGCACTTCCAGACTGAAGTCCTTGACCGCCACGACTTTCTTGCCGAACCGCTTGGTGATATTATTCAAGGTTAGCGTTGCCATAGCTTCCTCCGATAGTGGATGTACTTCCCTCGCCCCCCTTCCCCCCAAAGTTGGGGGGATTGAGAGGGGAGGGGGGACCGCGATGTACCTCCCCCCCAGGGTTGGGGGGGACTGAGGGGGGGGGCAACTATATAGTGACCCCGCCCCACATTTGGCGGATGTATCTGCGGATGAAGAAAGTGAAGATGACCGCTGGTAGAGCCATGACCATACCGCCTGCCGCAGCCAGGTTCACCTGCCCAACCGAGCCCAGGACCGTTTGATACACGATAACGGAAAACGTGGGATTAAACTGCGTTAGAATAATGGCCGACAGTGTGTCATTCCATGCCCCTAAGAATGAGTACATAGCAGCGGCTGCTAGCCCTGGCAAAGCCAGCGGCAGGGTAACGCGCAAAAACGCTCGGGCTTTGCTGGCCCCGAAGACCTGGGCTGCTTCTTCCAGCGATTCGGGGATGCCCATGAAAATGCTGGCCGTGATCCAGACGGTTAGGGCGATGTTGCCGATGGAGTATACCAAAGACAGGCCGATGGGCTTGTCGTAGAAATTCAGACCAACAAGAATCTTGACCATGGGTATGGCGATGGCCACGCCTGGGAATATCCTCACAAACAAAGTGCTGAACTTCAGTAGATCCTTTCCCTTGAAGGCATACCTGGCAAAAGCATAACCCGCCATTCCTCCGATGGATAGAGAGATGATTATGGTTAAGGCACAGATTTGCAGGCTTCTGATCAGGGCGGGAACGGCCTTGTATCCGGCCACCCCGAAGAAAGTCTGGTAGTTGCTCAGCAGGTTTCTCCTGCGGGTGAAATAGACCACGTCCTCCGCCTCCAGCCTGGCGATTTGCTGTTCGATGTCTTCCAAGGTCATCGGAGTGGCCAACTGGTATTTCACATAATCAGATATTTTCTGCAGCTCTTTGGTGTCTAGAACGGTCTCATAACCGCTTTCAACCCTGTCGTAGACGCTCAGCAGGTAACCCCGCTTCCCATATTCCAGCTTAAACTGGGTGTTGAATGCGGGGACCAACGGCAGGGGATACGTATACGCCTCTCTTGTGGATAGGAAGGACAGCGAGATGATGAAGTATATCGGCAGCAATAGGGCAACCATAACTCCGATGACAAAGATGTAGAAGATCGTCGTTCTTGCAGCCTTGGCGACGTTCACCGGCTTCTTTTTCGTCTTCGTCATGTGAGTTGCTCCTTCTCACGCTTGAATGCTCCCGACACCTGCAGATAGACCAGAGCTACCAGAGACACGACCGCGGCAACCACGAGGGTATAGCCAGCAGCCATCTGACCAGCGATGTACAGTCCTCTTACCTCCTTGGTGTAGTAGACAACCCTTTCAAGCAAGACCGGCAGCCTGGAGAATCCGAACAGAAACACCATGATGAGCCAAATCTGGATCGCTGAGATCAGCCTCAGTATCATTGCTGTCGTAATGGTCGGCTTGAGCAAGGGGAGGGTGATCTTTCTGAGGACGTGTAAATAGTTCCCGCCGAAGACATACCCGGCTTCCTTCACCTCTTCCTGTATGTTTTGCAGTCCTGCCAGTAAGATGATCATGACCGAGGGGATCACCTGCCAGGCATCAATGATAATCAGCGTTGTCAGGAGTTTGGCGTCAGAGCCCACCAGCCAGTATATCTTCTCGCCTTCTGCCAGAATCCCCAGGTAGCCCAATAGGCTATTTATCCACCCATGGGCCGTGAGCCCAGTCGTCCACATGGCTCCCGCTGCAGCGGCCGGAAGCGCCATAGGAATCATGGCCAGGAAAAGGAAAAGGGCTGAGCCTTTGAATTTCCTGTTGATCAACAGTGCGAGAGACAAAGCGCCCAAGAACTCAAGAGTAACGGAGAAAACCACAATAATCGCCGTGTTCCTGACGGCAGCTACGAAATGCTCCTCGCGGAAGACGAGCGCGAAGTTCTCCAGCGTGAACTGGCCCGCGTCACCGGTGAAGCTGGCGATGACCGACGAGAGGACCGGTCGCAGCCAAAAGGCGGCGTAATAGAGGACGACGGGAAGCACCAACAGAAAGGGAGTTGCCCCTTTTGCAATCTTCCTCCAGGTCTTGCCATTCCGGCGCGCTATTGCTGTCATAGCTATCCACCTCTTGTCGTGTTAGGTCTCTGGGAGTTTGCGTGGATGACGTACCGGAGTCCCGAACTTGTTCGGGTGTGTCGTGCCGCCGCCCCAACGAGTTGGGGGCTCCAACGTCTTGACCCCGCGAAGTCCCAAAGAGCCTTCGTGCTGTTTAGAAGACAGAGCCGGGAAATAGGATCGTTTTCCCGGCTCTGTCAAGTCGAAAGTAGCTACACGCGCATCAGTGAGGAACTACTTCAAGAGACCATCCACACATGCCTGTGCTTCGTCGATCCGCGCCTGGTCTATGTCATTGCCAGCCAGGATCGTGTCCTCGAACACGTCGTCAAAGCACTTCTTGACGGCTCCCCAATCCTGATACAAGGAGGCAGGAACGCCCGAGGCGACGCCGGTCTCCAGCACCAGGACGGCCGTGGCCACGACCTTGTCAATGGCCTCGTCGCCCATGTAGTCGATGGCTTCCTGCACGGGCGGGATGAACCCACCGGTGCCCTTGGCGATCTTCACCGCTATTTCAGGGCGGGTCACGTACTCGAGGAACTTGACTGCCAGGTCATAGTTCGGTGCACCTTTCACGATGGTGTAGCCGCTGACGCCGGCGATGGAGCCGATCCCCGTCGGGCCCGACGGCGCGGGCGCCACGGTGAACTGGGTCTCGTTAGAGGCATAGACCGGGCCGACGCGAGCAACGTGGAACACCGACAGCCACGATTCTTCGCGCATCATCGGTTCGGTGCAGTTATTAACGCTCAGCACTGTCGGGACGAAGCCACCAGCCTTGCCGATCGTCTCCCAGATCTTCCAGGCCTCCATGGCCGCGGCCGAGTTGGCGTCCGGGAAGCCAGCGCCGTACGAAAGCGCCGATCCGCCAAACTGGTAGATCCAGGAGTTACTGGGAATGCCGGTGATGCACACCTTGCCTTCTCCCTCACCCTCGGCGATGTTGACGGCCCACTGGGCATATTGCTCCCAGGTTATGGCATCTATATCAACACCGTCGGGGACATACGGAAGCGCCTTGTTGTTGGCCAGCAGCACATAGACGTCGGCGGCCACCGGCAGGAAATACTGCTTCCCATCCCGATTGGTGTCGGTCAGGAAGGTTGGGCTGAAGTGCCGGTCCGTCCAGGAGTCAACGAGTGGCGTCATATCCTGTGCCCACCCGGCATCGTGCCAGTCAGGGAAGGTGCTGTTGTGGGTGATGACGACGTCGGTGGTGACGTGGCCGGTGGTCTGCTGAACCTCTGTTCTGTCGAGCATGACATCGCCGGCTAGGATTTGGAAGTGGATTGACACGCCGTGCTCTTCTTCAAAAGGCTTCAGAACTTCATTGATGAAGAACTCCTGCTCGCGAGGTGGGCTGAATAAGGTGGACTCGAAGACGAGCACCTTTGGCGCTACCTCGACCTCGACCACCACTTCCTTCACGATCTCGACGGTAACCGGAACCTCCTTCTCGACGATCACCTGCTTCTCGATCACCTCAGGGGTGGGCGCGGAACAGCCGGCTACGAAGATGGCCAACGCGGCCACCACTAACAGTAATGTTGCGAACCTTTTCATTTTCGTACTCCTCCTTGATTTGGGTTTTGGTTGGCGACGCTCTCAGCGAGCGTCTCTGCGATTAAACGACGAGCGTAGAACTAACATTGCATAGCATCACCTCCTTTGGTGACAGGCCAAGATGGTGGAACAGTAACTTAAGTATAAGTTAAAACGTTCTGGATGTCAAGTACAACTCGGATGTCAAGGGATTGGGGAAAAACTTAAGGAACCGGCTTGCTCTTGATCAGTACCGTCCATTGGCCCTTTTGGACGGTCTCGCCCCTTTGATTGATCAAGGCCATACCCCAAACGACGAAGCCGCCTCCTAGCCGCCGCATCTCCTTCTTGCGGGTGACATTAGCCTCGACGTGGATGGTGTCCCCGATCTTGATGGGGCCACGGAACTTCCAAGCCAAGTCTATGAAGGCCCCGACTGTGCCCGTTAGTATGCCCAGGCGATCAAGCAGCCCGGAAGCGAAAGAAAGGCCCAGGAGGCCGTGAGCAATGCGCTCTCCAAAAACGGTGCCTTTGGCGTACTCGGCGTCTGTATGCAGTGGATTGTAGTCGCCCGTGAGGGCGGCGAAGGCCACAATGTCGGCCTCGGTCACGGTGCGGCCTTGGCTGAGCGCCTCGTCACCCACTGCGAACTCCTCGAAGTAACGGCCACTAGGCTGAAAACTCGTCGTTTTCTCTTCTGTCATTATCATTTCTCCTATGCAGATTAGCGATCACGTTTCACGCCTTCACGTTTCACAGAATATATTACCACAAAAATCCACTTTAGGAAAATCCAGCAACACGGAAGAAGCTTTCTCAACTCGCAATCTTTGTCAAGCTTTAGCAAGTGTGATATAATTCCTGTGGTTGCAAGACGCTTACTTACAAACTCAGCTTAGGAGATTGCCAATGATTGCAGAGACAGCAAGGCGAGTCACAGAGAACATCAAGAAGGTTATAGTGGGCAGGGACGAGGTCATCGAGTTGGCTCTGGTGGCCTTGCTGTGTGAAGGGCACGTGCTGATCGAAGACGTGCCCGGCATCGGCAAGACGACCCTGGCCAAGGCCGTCGCCCGCTCCCTGGGCTGTAGCTTTCAGCGCATCCAGTTCACGCCAGACCTCTTGCCCAGCGACGTGACCGGCATCTACTTCTTCAACCAGAAAGCCCAGGAGTTCGAGTTCCGCCCCGGGCCCATCGTGTCCCAGGTGCTCCTGGCCGATGAGATCAACCGGGCCACCCCCCGCACCCAATCGGCCCTCCTCGAGGCCATGCAGGAGCGCCAGATCACTGTGGATGGCGACACCAAACCCCTGCCTCGCCCCTTCCTCGTCCTGGCCACCCAGAACCCCATCGAGTTGGAGGGCACCTTCCCCCTCCCGGAGGCCCAGATAGACCGCTTCATGCTGAAGATCAAAATAGGCTATCCTACTGAGGAGGAGGAGAATCGGATACTGCTCCGTTTCGAGCACGACGATCCTATGGAGAGTTTGGAGGCCGTGACCTCGGCGGAGGAGCTTCTGACGCTGCAAGAGGAGACCAGTCGCGTTAAGGTTGAGGAGTCGGTGCGGGAGTACATCGTGCGGGTGGCGCGGGCCACGCGGGAGCACCCCTCGGTGGAGTTGGGGGTCAGCCCCAGGGGCACACTGTTTCTCTACAAAACCTCCCAGGCCCTGGCCGCTCTCCGCGGGCGAGATTTCGTCATCCCTGACGACGTCAAGCGTCTGGCCCCCTACGTCCTGACCCACCGCATAATCATCAGCCCCCAGACCCGCCTGCGCGGCCGTACCCCCGAAGAAGTAGTGATGGAAGTCGTGAATTCGGTTCCGGTTCCAGTGGAGAAGTGAGTTGAGCCGCATCACCATTGATCATTCCAAGGAAACACAATTCAGCGAGCCCTGGATCGCTCTGGCGATCATGTTGACCCTCTTCGGCCTGGTCTTCCGCCTGAAGGGCCTGATGACAGTGGCGGTGTTGTTGCTCACCATCGTGCCCATAGCCTGGCTGTGGAACAAGTACGCTCTCCATGGCTTGCACTACGAACGACTATTCAGCGAGCGGCGGGTCTTCCCAGGTGAGACCCTGGAGCTCACCGTGCGGGTCTCCAATTTGAAACTGTTGCCGGTGGGATGGCTGCACATCGTTGATCAGTTCCCATTGGGTGTGCCGCTTTTGGATGAAGAGTTGATAACCTCACAATCGCCGAATGTTGGTCAGTTGGCCACTGCCTTTTCCCTGCGCTGGTACCAGCGAGTGTCCCGTCGCTACCGATTGCACTGCCCTCGACGCGGCTTTTACCGCTTTGGGCCAGCGCATCTGAAGTCAGGTGACCTGTTTGGCCTCTTCAGCCAGGAAGGGTGGCAGAAAGAATACGACTGGCTCATCGTCTATCCCAGGGTGCTACCCATTACCGAACTGGGGCTGTTGTCAAAAGAGCCCTTCGGCGAGACCAAAGCCAGGCAGCGCATCTTCGCGGACCCAATGCGCACCATCGGTGTGCGCGACCATCAGCCTGGGGATAGCTTCAAGCACATCCACTGGAAGGCCACCGCTCGCCAGCAAAGGCTGCAAACCAGGGTCTACGAGCCGACCACTTCTTTCAACCTGATCGTTTTTCTCAACGTGGCCACTTTCGCCAAGCACTGGCAGGGTACAGACCCGGCCCTGCTGGAAAAAGCCATAAGCGTGGCAGCCTCCATCGCCAGCTATGGTGTGGAGCAGCGTTACATCGTGGGTGTCATTGCCAACGGCAGTGTGCCCCACTCGGATCAGTCCATCAAGGTGCTGCCGAGTCGTGATCCCAGGCAACTGGCCCGCATCCTGGAAGCGCTGGCGGCTGTAACCGGCTTCGCCACCTCTTCTATCGAAGCCCTGCTGTTGGCGGAAAGCCCCAAGCTGCCCTGGGGCTCCACCCTGGTGGTAGTGACAGCGATAGTCAGCGAAGCGCTTGCTGCCACCTTGCTGCGGCTGCGGGATGTAGGGCGCCGCCTGGTGCTGATCTCTTTAGACCAGGAGCCGCCGGGCCAGGAATTGGAAGGCATACTCTCCTATCATCTGCCTGGCGTGGAGGTAGATTTTCGTCCTCCGTCGAGAAAGGGGGAGGTGCGAGGGGAGTTCGTGCAGGGCAGGCAGGCGGTGGAAACGTTCACCAGATTAGGAGGTTGAGCACGGTGGGGATCCTCCATCCAAACTGGCGCAAGGAAACGCTATACGCGACCCTCGTTGCTGCAGAAATGTGTTGGTTCACCCCCTGGGCCTTGGTGATCACCCAGCGAGCACTTGTACTGAGCCGTCGGGTTGAGCTTGTCGAAACCTCCGTCGAAGTAGCGGTCGCCACGCCGTATGGCACAGTGCTAACGCTGGGCATCCTCGTTTTGGCCGTAGTCTATTTCAGCCGTATCATGGATCGCTTGCAGTTCGATCTCCTGTACCAGCGAGCGATCCTCATTTTCGCGGTGGTGATCACTACTTTCTTGGTCATGCGCTCTCTCCTTTACCCAGGTTACAGCGTGTTCGATTTTGGCTGGTTGAGGAAAGCAGGAGGAGCGCTTCTGTATTTCTACTCTCTGCCACCGGAAGCCGGTGTCGTTGCCATTGCTCTCTTCTTGTGGTGGCGCGGGGTCAGCATCGGCCAACGCGATTTGACGTTCCAGGGGGTGGCCTTCTCCTTCCGCCTGGGTGTCCTGTTGCTCATCTTCTCCACGCCGCTACTTCTCATCCTCAACTATGATTCTACAGTATTGATCTTACCTTTCTTCTTCTTCAGCCTGATGGCCGTCGCTCTGGCCCGCGTGGAAGAGGTCAATCAGGCCAAAGGAGGCGTGGGGGCGCCCTTCAACTTCACTTGGCTGGCCATATTGCTTGGCTCCATTGCCGCCGTCTTGATTACCGCGTGGCTAATCTCTCATATCTACTCTGTTGAAGGTTTCTCCCAGGTCTTGCGCTGGCTGGAGCCGGTCTTTAACCCGCTGCTGAGAGTGGTGGAGTATGTTCTCACCTTGTTGGCCAGGCTTCTGGCCCCTCTCTTGCAGTGGTTCTTCGGGATATTCCAAGGAGCCTTTGCGGGCCTAACTCAGAATGTTGAGGGCTTTGAGAACTTGACGCTGGCACCTCCTCTGGAATTTCAAGAGGTGGAGCCGACCCAACCGCCGCGTTTACTGATGGATGCCTTGCGTTACGTTTGTCTGGGTCTCACTGGAGCGGGTATTCTGGTGGCATTGGCTCTCGCTCTGCGGCGGCGACTAGACAGGCGGCGAAGAGGTGATGAGATTCGCGAATCTCTCTGGTCATCAGCCGCTTTCGCCGATGGGATGCTGAACTCCCTGCGCGACGGATGGGATCGTCTTAAGGACATGGCTGGACTGGTGGGACGGTTTGGCCCTGGTATGCGGCTCTATGCTGCGGTGTCTATTCGCAAGATCTACGCTAACATGGCCCGGCTAGCGGAGAGGCAGGGGTTCCCTCGGCAGCCTGCCCAGACGCCCTACGAGTACCTGCCAGCTTTGGGCCTCGCTTTTCCTGATTGCCAGGCCGAGGCCGCGGCCATAACAGAAGCCTACGTGAAGGTGCACTACGGCGAGGCGCCTGAGAGCCTCAGAGAATTGCAGCACATTCGAGAATGTTGGCAGCAGATTCGAGAACGTGAAGACGTAAAACGTGAAACGTGAGGGGCAGTTCACGTTTCACGCATCACGTTTCATGGTCCGAGGTGAAAAGAATGGCTAAATACATCTTCTGCACTGGAGGGGTGGTTTCGTCGGTAGGCAAGGGGGTTACCGCTGCCTCCATCGGCCGCATCCTTAAGAGCCGCGGCATCTCGGTCTCCATCCAGAAGCTGGACCCCTACATCAACGTTGATCCGGGCACTATGTCGCCCTATCAGCACGGTGAGGTCTACGTCCTGGAGGACGGCGCGGAGACCGATCTCGACCTGGGCCACTACGAGCGCTTCATTGACGAGAACCTGACCCGGGCCAGCAACGTGACCACTGGCCAGGTTTATGCCGAGGTCATCGCCAAGGAGCGGCGGGGCGACTATCTGGGCGGCACCATCCAGGTCATCCCCCACATCACCAACGAGATCAAGCATCGCATCGGCCTGGTGGCCAAAGAGAGCGGGGCCCAAGTGGTCATCGTAGAGGTAGGGGGCACGGTGGGCGACATCGAGGGGCTGCCGTTTCTGGAGGCCATCCGCCAACTGCGCAAAGACGTGGGCCGCGGGAACACTCTCTACATCCACCTCACTCTCCTGCCCTACCTCAGCTCCACCGGCGAGCTGAAGACCAAGCCCACCCAGCACAGCGTCAGGGAGCTGCGGGGCATAGGCATCCAGCCCGACGCCATCGTCTGCCGCTCCGATTATCCCGTGGGCCGGGAAGCCAGGGACAAGATCGCCTTGTTCTGCGACGTCGAGCAGCGAGCCGTCATTCCTCTAGTGACCGCCGAGAGCATCTACGAGGTGCCTCTCATCCTGGAGGAAACGGGGCTGGGGGACTTCATCGTCGAGCGACTGGAGTTGCCCGCTGGCGAGCCTGGTCTTGACGACTGGCGTGCGTTAGTTGAGGAAATCAAGCGCCCAAAGGAAAGAATCCAGATCGGCATGGTGGGCAAGTACATTGAGCTACAGGATGCCTACCTCAGCGTGCGCGAGGCCCTCTATCATGCTGGTGCCCACAGCGGCTGCGACGTCCAGATCAATTGGATCAAGGCTGAGGATTTGGAGAAAGGGCGGGACCTGGACACGTTGGGTCAGGTGGACGGCATAGTCGTGCCTGGTGGCTTCGGCTACCGGGGCATTGAGGGCAAGATCGTAGCCGCCCGCTATGCTCGTGAGAACAAGGTGCCTTACCTGGGCCTCTGCCTGGGTATGCAGGTCATGGTCATCGAGCTGGCCCGGCACGTCCTGGGCAGCGATGAGCCCAACTCCACCGAATTCGACATCGCCACCAAGCATCCCGTCATTGACCTCATGCCGGAACAGCAGGGCATCTCCGACATGGGGGGCACCATGCGCCTGGGGGTCTATCCCTGCCAGTTGGTCCCCGGCACCAAAGCCGCCGCCGCCTACGGCCAGAAGCCTGTACTGAGCTCTGTCGAAGTGCTCGTCGGCGAGCGTCACCGCCACCGTTTCGAGCTCAACAATGCCTACCGGGATTTACTGACGGAAGCCGGGTTGGTGCTCAGTGGCCTTTCGCCCGATGGATATTTGGTGGAGATTGTAGAATTGGCCGATCATCCCTGGATGGTGGGCAGCCAATTCCATCCTGAGTTCAAGTCCCGGCCCAACCGACCCCATCCTCTGTTCTCCGCTTTTCTGGCCGCTGCCAAGACCACGCACGTTAAGTAGATTTGTGCTTTCGATTGCTTTGAAGCATAATCATGGTTGTTAGCCACCCTAGCTCAAGCGGCAGAGCAAGCGCTTCGTAAGCGCTAGGTTATCGGTTCAAGTCCGATGGGTGGCTCTGCCCAAGCCCCATGAACTGGGGCTTTTTTCTAATCTGGGATAATGGTGTATAATTATTGATAGGACGCAGCTGGAACGCTCGGCCGATTTCAATTTCCTTTCAACTGGGTGGTGCCGGGCTTATGCCTGCTAGATATGTATCATAAAGACGGAGGTTTGGATGATAACCATTGGTCAAGTGGGTTTGGGATATTGGGGGCCCAATGTGTTGCGCAATTTCGTCACCCTGGCCGAGTGCCAGGTGAAGAAGTGCTGCGATATAGACGCCCAACAACTGGAGAAGATAACGCGGAAGTATCCCCTCATTGAGCTGACGCAGGACTACAACGAATTGGTGAACGACCCTGATATTGAGGCCATCGTCATTACCACCTCCGCATCCACCCACTATCAATTGACTAAGAAGGCGCTCAAGGCCGACAAGCACGTCTTCGTCGAGAAGCCAATCACCCTCGACATCGGCCAAGCAGAGGAGTTGATTGATCTCGCTGAGAGACGAAGACGAGTTTTGATGGTCGGGCACTTGCTCATCTACCATCCGGCCGTCACCAAGCTCAAGGAATACATTGACGGCGGTGAGCTCGGCGAGATCCGCTATATCTACTCCAGCCGCCTCAATCTGGGCAAGATCAGGCACGACGAGAACGCTATGTGGAGCTTCGCCCCCCACGACCTGTCAGTGGCTTTGTATCTACTTGGTGAGGATCCAGAGGCAGTCAGCGCTCAGGGGATGACTTACCTGCAACCCGATGTCGAGGATGTGGTTTTCATGATGGTGCGATTCCCTCACGGCAAGGTGGCGCACCTTCACGTCAGTTGGCTCGATCCCCACAAGGTGCGCTGTATCACCGTGGTGGGCAGCAAGAAGATGGCTGTGTTCGATGATATGGAGAGCTCGGAAAAGCTGCGCATCTACGATAAAGGGGTTGACAACCTTGACTATAGCTCCTACGGCGAGTTCCTGACCCTGCGCTTCGGCAATATTTACATCCCCAGGATTGACATGAAGGAGCCCCTGCAACTGGAGTGCCAGCATTTCCTGGACTGCATCCAAAATCACCACCGCCCCCTGAGCGACGGTCTGGAGGGTTTGCAGGTTCTCAAGATCCTTGATGCCGCCCAACGCTCGCTAAAGAACGATGGACAGTTGGTGAAGATATGAGCTATATTGCCCCCTCGGCAAAGATAGGCATCAATTGTCAGATGGGGAAAAACGTTGTCATTCTGGAGGATGTCCAAGTCGGCGATAACGTCGTCGTCGGCCACAACGTGGTCATCCACCCTGGGACAGCGATCGGCGAGGGGACTTTCATCGGCGACGGCGCGGTCATCGGCAGGCAGCCCAGGCCCAGCAAGACGAGCACGGTCAAGGTGACCGAACCCCTGCCCCCGCTGGAGATCGGAGCCGGTTGCAATATCGGCGCGGGCGTGATATTATACGTGGGCTCAAAAATCGGAGCCAACACGATGATTGCCGATCAGGCCTTCGTCCGAGAGAGATGCGAGATCGGCGATTTCGTGGTCGTTGGGCGTGGGGTGACAGTGGAGAACCAGACGACCATCGGCGACTACACCAAGATCCAGACGGGCGCTTACATCACCGCTTACACGACTATCGAGGACCACGTTTTCATCGCCCCCTGCGTGGTAACGACTAACGACAACTTCATGGGGCGCACCGAGGAGCGTTTCAAATATCGCCAGGGACCGACTATCAGGCATGGGGCGCGGGTGGGAGCGAACTCGATCCTGCTTCCTGGCATCATCGTCGGACGGGAGGCCTACGTGGCTGCAGGATCGGTGGTCACCAAGGATGTGCCTGACTGTAAACTGGTAATGGGCGTGCCGGCCAGGGTGGTGCGGGATGTGCCGGAGAATGAATTTGTGGAGAATCAGTGAATGATCCATATCTTGGATTTAAAAGGCCAGTACCAATCAATCAAGGATGAGATTAACGAGGCTGTTCAAGGGGTTTTGGAAAGCGGCCATTTCGTCCTCGGCCCCAACGTCGTGGCGCTGGAGAAGGAAGTGGCTGAGTATTGTCAGTGCCGTCATGGGGTGGGCGTGTCCTCCGGGACGGATGCTCTGCGCCTGAGCCTGCACGCCTTGGGCGTCGGTCCCGGCGACGAGGTGATCACCACTCCATTCACCTTCATCGCCACGACCAACACCATCTCCCACACGGGGGCAGTCCCCGTCTTCGTGGACATTGATCCCAGGACATATAACATTGACCCAGCAAAAATTGAAAAGGCCATCACCGAGCGGACTAAGGCCATCCTGCCCGTTCACCTCTATGGCCACCCAACTGACATGGGGCCTGTCATGGATATAGCCAAGCGACATGGCCTGCGGGTCATTGAGGACTGCGCCCAGGCCATCGGCGCTGAGTACCAGGGGAAGAGGATAGGTTCCTTCGGCGATGTGGGCTGTCTGAGCTTTTATCCGACCAAGAACCTGGGGGCCTATGGCGACGGGGGGATGGTGGTCACCAACGATCCGGAGGTCGCCGAGAGGGTTGACGTCCTGCGCCGCCAGGGTGGCAGGGTCAAATATCACGCTGAGGTGTTAGGCTTCAACAGCCGTTTGGACGAGTTGCAGGCGGCCATCCTGCGGGTGAAGCTGAGGCATCTCGATGAATGGACTCAGGCGAGGCAGCAGAGGGCCCATCGCTACAATGAGCTTCTCAGCGATTCGGCTGTTACTACGCCGCATGAGGATGGCGATGTCAGGCACGTCTACTACCTATACACCATCCGCGTCCTGCAAAGGGATGAGCTGCGGGATCATCTCAAGCAGCGAGGCATCAGCACCATGGTGTATTACCCTCTATCACTCCATCGGCAGAGGCTTTACCGAGAGCTTGGTTATGCAGAGGTGAGCTTGCCTCAGAGCGAGCGGGCGGAGGGGGAGGTGTTGTCGCTGCCCATGTATCCGGAGTTGAGCGAGGAGCAGTTAGAGACGGTGGTCGAAGTTATCACCGATTTCTATACGGGGGCGAGGTGAAAATCGTCTCCGTCGTCGGCGCCCGTCCGCAGTTCATCAAGGCCGCGCCTGTGAGCCGGGAGCTGCGCAAAGAGCACAAAGAGATCTTAGTGCACACCGGCCAACACTATGATTATTTCATGTCGGCGGTCTTCTTCGATGATCTGGGCATCCCCAAGCCCGATTACAACCTGGGGGTGGGCTCAGCTAGCCATGGCGGGCAGACGGGCGAGATGCTGATCAGGATCGAGGAGGTGTTGCTCAAAGAGAAGCCAGATTGGGTGTTGGTTTATGGGGACACGAACTCTACCTTAGCCGGCGCTTTGGCTGCGGCCAAACCATCCTTCGGCAGGCTCAGGACAAGCATCCCCGTGGCCCACGTCGAGGCGGGACTGCGCAGCTTTAACCGGGAGATGCCGGAGGAGATCAACCGGGTTTTGACCGATCACGTCTCCGACCTTCTCTTCTGCCCCACTGAGACGGCGGTGCGGAACTTAGCCAGGGAGGGGATAACCGAGGGGGTACACAACGTGGGCGACGTGATGTACGATGCGGTCTTGCATAACATCGGCATCGCCGAGCAGCGGTCGCACATCCTGAAGAGGTTAGGGATTGAGCCCAAGGCTTATCTCCTGGCCACCGTCCATCGCCCTCAGAACACCGACAGGGTTGAGAACCTGCGCTCCATCCTCAGTGCCTTCGATGCCCTCGACGAGGTCATTGTCTTCCCCGCTCATCCCCGCACCAGTGAGGCGATAGAGCGATTAGGCTACCCCTTGCGATCTCACGTCAAGCTCATCGAGCCAGTGAGCTATCTCGACATGCTGGTACTGGAGAAGAACGCCCGTTTGATCCTGACCGACTCCGGCGGCGTGCAGAAAGAGGCTTATTTCTTCGGCGTGCCTTGCGTGACCCTGCGGGAGGAGACAGAGTGGGTGGAGACGGTGGAGGCGGGGTGGAATGTGGTGGTGGGGGCAGACACAGCGCGCATTGTCCAGGTAGTTCGATCGTTCGCGACGCCGACCACGCGCCCAATATTGTACGGAGATGGGCAGGCGGCGGTGCGCTGTGTGGCCTCGTTGAGTGAGGATAGCAAACGTGGTTGAGTCAGAGGCAATCGTTGGAGAGGCGATATCTGTCCCGAGCAAGAAGAAGAGCAGTTTTGCCGGTGACGTACTCAAGCTCGCGTCCGGCGCGACGATAGCCCAGGCCCTTGGGATTTTGCTGGCCCTGTTTTTCGCGCCTCTTTTCACCGGAAGCGTTTGGCACGGCGGCAGTGTTTAGTTCCATCACAACTGTAATCGGCGTGGTGGGTAAGTACATTGAGCTACAGGATGCCTACCTCAGCGTGCGCGAGGCCCTCCACCATGCTGGCGCCCACAGCGGCTGCGACGTCCAGATCAATTGGATCAAGGCTGAGGATTTGGAGAAAGGGCGGGACCTGGACACGTTGGGTCAGGTGGACGGCATAGTCGTGCCTGGCGGCTTCGGCTACCGGGGCATTGAGGGCAAGATCGTGGCCGCCCGCTATGCTCGTGAGAACAAAGTGCCTTACCTGGGCCTCTGTCTGGGTATGCAGGTCATGGTCATCGAGCTGGCCCGCCACGTCCTGGGCAGCGACGAGCCCAACTCCACCGAATTCGACATCGCCACCAAGCATCCCGTCATTGACCTCATGCCGGAACAGCAAGGCATCTCCGACATGGGGGGCACCATGCGATTAGGAGTATATCCCTGTCAGTTGGTTTCTGGCACCAAGGCTGCCGACGCCTACGGGCAGAAGCTTGTTAGCGAGCGTCACCGCCATCGTTTCGAGCTCAACAATGCCTACCGGGATTTACTGACGGAGGCTGGGTTGGTGCTCAGTGGCCTTTCGCCCGACGGGCGACTGGTGGAGATCGTAGAACTGGCCGATCACCCCTGGATGGTGGGCAGCCAGTTTCATCCCGAGTTCAAGTCCCGTCCCAACCGGCCCCACCCCCTGTTCTGCGCCAGTAAGCGTTCAGGTGGGGTTTTTTCTTACCACCAAGACACGAAGGCACAAAGATTGGGAGGTGAAAAGTTGTTTTTGAAGGCGCTTCTTCTTTGTCTCCTTAGTGTCTTTGTGGCTTTGTGGT
>SDBT01000469.1_pt1 | contig 63834 bp, 36 predicted proteins | sample 2277101 | NCBI WGS metagenome assembly SDBT01 (sample SAMN10404973, study PRJNA504765) | marine sediment metagenome | isolation source: marine sediment core GS10_PC15, 103 cmbsf | place: Arctic Ocean: Southern Knipovich Ridge | collected 2010 | reverse complement strand
TGGCTGCTTGACAAAGTTGAGAAGTTATTAAATAATCGACCAAGGAAATGCTTGAACTATCGGACACCCGCCGAGGTTTTCTGGCGTGGGAAGATATGTTGCGCTTCAGATTGAAATTTTCGTAGGGATTTAAGAGATATGAATGATATCACCGATTTTAATGACTTATATCATCGAACAGCATCTGCTAGTGCGAGGTTCCAAAAAGGCCTTTATCACCTTTTTATGTTAAGCCAAAAAAGTACTGAGGATACTTATGGGAAAATTATCCGAACATATCAGTGCCTTTTTGAGTTGAGTGCAACAGAATTACTTCTGGACAAAGATTTTTCTTTATCCCAAAAGAATATCTTACCTAGATTGAAAAAAAAATGTAAAAATCCGGATTGTCCTACACGGAAGGAACTTGATCCTGCTTCTCTCATAACTCATACAATGCTAGAAAGACAGTGGAGTGGTTTTTCTAAAAACCATTTATTATATGATTCGAGTCAAGATACTCTTAAGTTGTATAGAGCCGTTGTTGAGGCACGACACAATTTGCTATACCGTCCATTTATGCTTGACGATCTCTATTGGGAAGACTGCACCTTGATTGATCTTATTGGTAGGACTCCTGAAAGTAATGATATAAAAAAAGCTTATCAATCTTTTTTTGAGACCTCATTACAATGGCATAAGCAAGAAAGAAATAGCATTGCTATGCGTTTTATCAGGCTATTATTCATGCCCTATGAAGATCAGCGTGATGACCGTCCAACAGAAACATTGCTTATTTCTTATGCCCGCATGCTAAGCCCAAAAGACGAGTCTTTATTAAATAATATTCGCGAATATAGAAATACATTACTCAATGTGCCAAACTTGTTAAAACTATCAAATATCGGTATTTTGCAAGAATGGAAATGTGGAGAATTGTAATTATGGCTTATTTCTAATGACACCTCAGAGTTCTGGCATGATTAGTTACAATTTTGACAATTGGTTCGTTTTAAGGAGAGCATAGAAGGTCTGTACTGGCCATGGGAAAGTTTATTGATGTTGACTTGACGTAGGTCCGGCTAAAGAAGTTGGCAGCTTTTTTATTTGCCATCGTTCTTTGCAGGCCTATATATATCAACTCGGTTGGTGCTATGACTTTTGAGACACTACTGGAATGGCAATCTAAAGACGAACTAAAGTATCTCTTTGCAATGGAAACAAAAAGCAGCTTAGAATTGAAATACGAGCCTCTGAGAGCAAGCTGAAAAAGACTTGTAAGGCTTTGCTATATACCTAAATTGATCAATGGTAGTCTTTGCCATCATTTCTAATAGATCAGTTTTACCGGCTGTTTTTCAAGGGTGCGTGCCAAGCTTGCATCCGTGGCACTCGTCTGGTGTTCGCTTGTGTTTCGCCCGGCACCATAAGTCTTTTATTAACAGTTATTAATCGTTTATCCATAAGTACTTACAAAAGCGAGTTACAGACTGTCGATCCGAAGGTTGAGGTTTCGAGTCCCTTCGAGATACGACGAGGAATTGGCATAACAATGGCAAGTAAAAGCTTTCTTGAAAGTAAACTGAAAATTGACAGTAACTAAACCGGAAATGGCTCAAATGGCATGGTTATCGACGATATTTTGAGAAAGTTTTTTGGAAATGACAATAAAAAAAGGTTCATATTTCACACCAAATCTGAACCTTTTAGACAGCATTGTCAATATTGACACAAATTTCTAAAAAATCAAGCGAAAAATTGAAATTAACCTGGATGGTCTTACAGAAATTGCGCAGAATCATATTATGTCCCCATAAAAAAGATTTTGCCACTTGCTTTCTTCAATATTAATAACGCTGGAAGTCTGTGTTGTTTTTCTCGATACGCTGTAACTAGTGTCGGCAGGCCATGATGGAATTGTTATTTTTCAGAATATCGAAAAACAAACTGTATACGAAAGTGGATTAATCTATTTTAAAATATTTTTTTTGTTTCACTGTAATTTCTGTTATTGCTTATATATAAAGGAGTTAAACACTTCGGTTGACACTAATGGTAAAAAAACTTTACAACTATTCCGATTTTTTAGTTGACACGGAGAAGGTTAAGTGTTTATATTTCCTAAGTATAAGAAGCTCGCGGATTAACATCGACAGGAGGTCGTTGGACCGATGTTGTTAGATGTAAGGTCTTTCGGCTAAAGAGCAACTGAGCGGGAAACAAAAAGGAAGTTTTAGTTAGTCGTAAATTGAATGGCTCGTTGTCCGTGGTTTCAAAAGAGGTTTGACGAGTCAGAAGCAGGGGTTGTACGCCCAGAAAGGAAGAGGGTAAAACATTTACTAAACTTTCCTACTTTTCAAAAAGGTTATACCATTGTATTTTCAAATTTAGTTGGTAATGAAAACCAGAACAATTAGAAAGGCTAAGCAAGAGCTATGTCGAATAAGCCAGTGGATAAAACTGGTTAGATGTGTGATTCTTGACTGTAAGCCGAATAATCACATTACTGTAAAGTAATGAAAAATAGTGCGGTTCATGAGGAACCACGCGGTTGTTTAGTAGAGCCAGGTTCAACTTCAGAAGAAGATACCTGGCAGAATATGAAAGGTGTGCGCGCATATGCATACAAATATAATGATAATCTTAACAACTACTCCTGACCAAAGTAATCCATTTTATTATTCATCATATATGACTCACAAGCCAAATATCAATTTACTAACCCAGGGAGGTCAACGATGGGATCTTGTATTTTAAAATGCCTTACTAAATGTAATTACAAATCGAACAGGATACACTGCTGGCTGATAATTTTAGCAGGAATAATGAGTTTTTGCTTTTTGTCCGAGCCACTCATGGCATCGACGGATTATGATGCAATGATTGAAGCTGCTAAGGATTATTTTGAAACCGAACAATATTCCCCAAGCGGTTATTGGTCCGATCAAAGCAGACAAATCGTCGATACCATTGAGGTCATAAAGGCTTTGAGTCCGCACAGTTCAGATCCGAATATCCTCAATTCTGTCAATAGGGCTCTACAGTTTGTGGTTGATACCAACGAGACGAGCGTTGATGTCCTGGCTCGAAAGTATTCCGTCCTGGTGAACAGTACATACGATAGCAACGCAATAAAAACGAGTCTCTTGAGTGCTCAGAATGCAGATGGAGGATGGGGTTTGAGCGACGGTAAGCAGAGCAATATTCTGGATACTATTCTGGTCATGGGGGCCCTTCTTCGAGATGTGGATTTGACTTCGACAAAACTTGATACATCACCGGAATTAAAGTATGCGCTCCAATACGGGCGTGACTTTATTGTCGAGGATCAGGGTGCAAACGGTTGCTGGATACTTGCCGAAGAATATGGAATGCCTTCGGATATTGCTCGAACCGCGATGGCGATAATTGTACTTGATGACATTAGGCGTGTGGGACTTGTTAGTGGGCCTTCCAGTGAGGCGGTTTCAAATGCGCAGGGCTTTCTGGAAGACGAGAGTGATGCAAATGGCTGGTTTCAAACTTCTGCTGACACGGCTCTTGCCTATCGAGCATTGCTTAGGATAAAGCATCCCGCTGAACTTCCCGACTCGTTAGGGCTATTATCCCCAAAACAGATAATTGATACAAATTCGGCCGCTTATGGTTCATGGGATGATGACGTATTTACAACAGCCATTATTTTGCAGACTCTTAATGTTGTTTCGCCCCCGGTACCTCCTGCGATGGCTGATTTGTCCGTGGATCCGATTTATATCAGTTTCGATCCTGAATCTCCCGAGCCTGCCAACAGCGTTGCCATCACGGCCTGGATCGATAATATAGGTACTATCAGTGCAGAGAATTTTTATGTCGAGTTTCATGACAGAACCCTCGACACTCTAATTACTGATCCGTGTTTTATAGATGAACTGCTACCCGGCGAGTCGGTGAGGCTTGACGTCAACTATGTACACGACAGCAATCTGTTTGGCCCTCATATAATAGACATTTGGGCCGATCCGAATGGTGACATCCCGGATATGAATCCAGAGGACGATATTGGCACGAAAATAGTGATGTTCGGAGGCAAAGCCGATTTAACAATTGAAGTTGACGACATAAATTTCTACACGATTGATGGTAATGAATTGACTCCAGATCCGTGCGCATGTGAGCCATTCGTTCTCGTAGCCACGGTAACAAATATAGGAAAAGGCTTTACCGAGTCTTTCGATGTTAATATTGTCGATACAACGGATTCGAGTATTTATGGCCAGTACAATGTTGACGGTCTGCAACATGGGCAAAAGGCAAAACTAAGCCTCTTTTTATCCTTGCAACAGGAAGGAACACATAATTTTTTGGTTACGGTGGACCCTAACTCTCCATCTGAACCAAATGGTTCAATACATGAAATTTCTGAGAATAACAACGATGCCAATAAAAGCCAGGCTATAGGTCCCTACGGCGGATCTGGGGAGGAGTCGGATATTGAGATTACCACCAGTGACATATCGATCCCGGATACAAACGTGTTGCCCGGTGACACGATCACAATTAATGCTACGATTCGAAATACCTCAGATAATGACAGTAACGGTTTCTGGGTGCTAATTACCGACGGAAGTCCATTTGCCGGGGGGTTTCTGATTGACAATAGTATCTACATTGATGGTATTGACGCCGGAGATAGTGTCAGCATATCTCCTGTGGATTACAATGTCGTTTACAACCCGATGGGCAACGAGATTTTTGTGTTGGCCGATAGCAACAGTGACATCTCAGAGTGCGTGAAAATAAACAATCTGGCATCAAAGCCCTTAAGTCTTCCGAATTTGCCAGATCTGACAAGTGATGAAAGGCTGATAGTTATTTCTCATAATGATGTGGCTGTTGATCCGATAATTGAAGTCACAGCAACGATTCGTAATATTGGAGCCGCAGATGCCAACAATGTTCTAGTTCAATTCGCCATCCGCGATGCAGTGGATCCGAACCTGATAAACGTCTTTTGGGGCAATGTGATTCCGAGTATATCTGCTAATGGTGGAACTAAAAGTACCGTTGGTATTTGGCGTCCGGCGTGGAAACCTCAACAGGTGGTGGACTATAATCTATGTGTTCTTATCGATAATAATTACGAGGTACCGGAATCCAACGAATACAACAATTTTTACGAAATACAAGTCTCGATCGAGAATAACACCACTGCTCCTACTATCAGGATTGAGGACGACAATAACGTCGAAACCTTTAGCTTCGGCGCATATGACACTGTCGTTATAGAGGTTAATTATCCAGCATTTGACCCAAATTTCATGTCAAGCTACGTCTGGATCGAGGATCCCAACGGTGATTTTCACTGGCCTTATCCGGACACCGAATCCGAACAGGAGAATGTCTGGAACTTCAAAACCCGTTATCTGGAGCCTAACGATGTTGGTGAGAGTTATGAGGTTGGCGTCATAATATACAGTTTGTGGTATCCATATGATATATTGGAAGAGACCTCAGCGTCTTTTGGGATCCATCCTGAAATAGTGATTGGCACTCCTGTACTAATCATGGAAGAGCGGTTCCTGCGTCTTAGCAGTGGTGATTCCCTGTCCTTTGCGCCCTCGGTTGAGATATTTAGTCGATCCAATGAGCAGTGCGATGCCAATATGCTTGTCGAGTTATATGAGCCGAACGATCCCTGTGATTCGAATGCCCCTAAGTTTATTCATGACTGGTATGAGGAATTTAGCTTAGAACCGGGTGTAACGACAAGCATACCGTTAGCTTCGTACGACTGCTGTGGCATCACCCTGGAAGGGGACCATGAACTTTTCATCACGATCCAGAACATGGATGGTCCCGAGGCCAACGATGCTAACTATCTGATACCCGTTATTCCGGCGACGGGACTGAATATATCAAAGGCTCTGGATCCTGAGTATTCAGATCCGACAGAGTACTTGAAGGCCGACGTTTCAATTGTCCTTGAATCGAGCGGTATGCTTATGGAGTCCCAAGCGTTGGACGTGGTTTTGGTAATCGACGGCTCATCCAGCATGAATTATACAGAACCAGGGCTTTCAAAATCAAGATTGGGATATGCCCAGGTTGCCGCACGAGGTTTCGCCGAGCAACTATTAGGTTCCGGAGAAGGGCACAAAATAGGAGTAGTCAGGTTTGACTGCGAGGCAGATGAAATAGAGCCTCTAAACGATATTTTTGAAGACGTCAACTTGGCAATAAGTGGTCTTGAGGCATATGGTCATACCAGCATTACCGACGGTCTGAACTTAGCTACCAGTATACTTTCAGGCAGTGAGCAAAACCGCAAGCGTGTGGAGATTTTACTTACTGACGGTAAGCACGAATGTAGGGGGCATCCGGATCCGATAGCGGACGGAAACGTTATTCCAAACGCCATAAGAGATAATATAACTATAGTTACTATTGGGCTTGGATATGGCGCTGATGGCGGTCTTCTCGATCAATTGGCCTTGGATACCGGGGGTATATATCGCTTTAGTCCAAGTTCGGAGGATCTGGAGGATATATACGATTCTATTTATAAAGAAATCACAACCACCGGTATAAAAGACGTTGAGATAGTAGATACAGTGGCCTATGATCCCAACAAGACGCTCCTGGATTTTAGCAGTATTACTCCGACTCCTGATGATTATGAGCAGGATGCCAACAGTTATACGCTTATCTGGTTACTGCCATCTATGGAACCCGGTGAGCAATATTCGCTTGAGTACGAGATCGAGTTGTTTGATCTGGAGGCCGGCGAAGAGAGAGTGGTCAACGAGGAGTTGGTAGTTACCGCTTACAACTCACAATCGCAGGCCCTTACGACCCTCAAGATCGGGCCACAAAGTGTACAGGTCTATGACAACACAACACTAACTATCGTAGCCGATAAAGAAGAATATGAACTGGACGATTCGGGTACGTTAACAGTTACTTTTACGGCCCCTGATGCCATGGCTCACGATCTGTTCGCGACCCAGGAGGACTTTCAAAATTATAGTTATGCAAACGGTGTTGATGTAAACAGCCATCCGGGTAGTGTTGTACTCTGGAAGAATACAGCCACTCAAAAATACAACACGTCCGGGACGCTTAATCTGATTGCCGATGCCGGTAGCGGTTCTTATTGGGGCAAACTCGACTTTAGCGGCTGGTATCCGGGTCAATACGATATCTATGACCGTATTAACAACTATATGCTTTCAAACATTGTCAGTGATCTGTTTATTTATGATCGTGAAACGGCCGACGACGCCTGGTGGCAGGACAACAGCAACTCCTGGCATGGCGAAGCAAGCGATATGATGGTCGGCAATTTCTTGACCACGGAGGAGGGGTGGATCGTGTCGGTTCCGATCACCGGCCTTCTTGATCCGGAACTCGATTCCAACGACTTTACAATAGAAGGCTGGTTATCTACAGATGACGATGCAATCCTGTTCTACAGGGGCGACGGAGATTCCAATTACCTGTCCATTTACACCGATGACACCGGTGGAATCGAGCGACTGGTCGTGGAGTGCAACCTTCCCGGATGGTCCGATCCGAATGTCCAGGATGTTAACCTGGCGGTTGACGGCAATGACTGGCATTATGTCTGTCTTACCGTAGAAGATCGCGTTGCCAAGCTCTATATTGACGGTAATGAGCCTAATCTCCAGTGGACATACGATGCAGATGTAATGAATGATCTTAATGATATGCCGATATTGATCGGTGGCCAATACTATCCGACCATGTCGAGCGATTACTTTACTTATAAAGCCAGGATAGACGAAGTGAGCATTTACGATCGTGCCCTTGAACCGAATGAAATTGAATCGAACTACCAGAAGAACCTTGACTATAAGCCTTCTGAGAACACTGAAGGTCAGATCGGCTACTGGAACTTCGATCCCAGCGCCCAGGACCAAAGCAGACTGCAATTAGGGGGAAAATATGTCGAGGCGTATTTTGAAGGAGGCAGCAGCAATGGTTTATGGCGAATCTCTGGGCGAAATTCTGAGCCTAACTTCCCCGAGAGAAGTTACATTATAGCGGGCACAAAGAGCATTGACATAATCGACGCCAATGACAGCTCGCTGTGGATGCGATTTCCGACCGACCGCAGCTTCCTCTGGTATGATCCGAACGTCAGGCCCAGTTGTATTTATGCCGAAGACGGCAGGATATATGTCGGTCAGGACAGCCACAACGGGGGTCTGTCGATAATCGATTTTAGGAATGACCAGATCAGACTCATCGGGACCGACCTGGCGGAGGATCCGATTGCCCACTGGAGACTCGATGAAGACAGCGGGACAATCGCCTATGATTCCAGCGGTAACGATTATAATGGTGTACTGCTTGGTGATCTCTCATTTACCAATGATTCGAACACCGGCATAATCGATGGCAGCCTCGACTTTGACGGTAGCGATGATTACGTCAATTACCCGGACATATCATTCGATGCGAACGGTTCATATACCTTCTCAACGTGGTTTAAAGCAAATGACCACGATTATTCGGGAGTCATTGGTGACCATAACGACTGTCGCGAAGATGGGTGGGTTTTATACTATGATTTGTCCAGTATTAATCTCTACAGTGGAGCGGAAGGGGGCTCCATAGCTTCTGCAGGTTCTATAAGTGACGATGGAGAGACCTGGTACCATATTGCCTTAACCTACGATGGCAATGGAGTGACGGGATCTGGTTCTCTTTATTTGGATGGTGACTCCAAAGGTACATATTCTGAGAAGCAATTCACGGATAGCAACAGCAACTTTAGTATTGGAGTCGTTCGTGATCAATATTGGGAGGGTGAGTTTTATTTTAATGGTTCAATCGACGACGTGCGGATATATGACAGTGTTTTGAGTGACATGGACGTCAAGAAACTATATGCCCTTGGTCATAAAACAAACAGTTTAGGTACCATAGAAGACCGGTTCGGTGTGGGGGAGACCGGTTTTGATATCGAGGTGGCAACACCGTTATTGCCCAGTGGTTATGTTCACGCAGTTGTGGCGGCAAAGGTAGAAGATGTCAACTACATTGTCGTGGGCACCGACGAGGGTCTGTCGCTGATAAGGGATGAAAGCAACGCGAATTACTGCACCAGCAGCGATAAAGTTACCAAGGTCTTCCTGACCGATACCAACGATCTGTATTTCGTGAACAGCGAGCCCGGCGGAGATTCTGTGTATGCGGTGTACGATATAGACGGTATTATCGCCGATTTTGGCCCTGACGATATTTACGGTTATCAGGACCAGAATTCACCTGCCCTGCTGGATAACACGATCCAGGATTTGTACGTAGTAGATGGTAACGAGACCGACAGCAATAACATATTATACATAGCTACACCTCGAGGTCTGGTTCGTATAGAGGAAGATCAGGGCGCACGGGCTCAGAGCGTTCGTACGGTTTACTTATCTGCCAAGAGCAATGAGCCGGACAGCAATGATTATGTAAAGGTATTGTCCGGAAACAGTGATAATGTTGTTGCCGTCTATGCGGATGTAAACGAGCTTTGGGTGGTGACAGGCGAAGACTCTTTGAGTGTTCTATCGATTATAGACCTATCCAATAACAAGCTAAAAGACCGCTTCACCACAAGCACCAACCCGGAATTACCCGCAGCTACAGTGACGTCACTGGATTACGGACTGGTGGGAACGAAGTTGGGGGCCATAGCTTTCGATCCCGGTTTTGTGCGGCCTATTTCATTTAGGGCACGCAGTATTTATTCGAATATCTATCCCCAAGGCGATTATGCAGCTTCTGACTGGACCGATCCTATTACGGTCCCGGGTACATGGATAACCGATCCGAGCATAATCGATCCCAACAGCACAAGCAAGCCTGGCCCGTCACGGTACCTGGAATTGGAAGCAACTCTGACAACTACAGATCAGCGTATTACTCCAATATTGGAATCGATCTCAGTCGGCTATACACCTATGGAAGTTGCTCTGGGCATACAGGTTAATACCGCATCAGGTCAGAAAGTACCCAGCATCAATATAGATCCGATCGCTATAACCTCCGAACACATGGGAGGTGAAACTCCCTTTTATAGAACTTTCAATATTGATCCACCGGGGCCCGGTCCTTATACAGGCAAAGCCACTCTTTACGACACCTCAAGCGGCGCTGAACTATTAACCGCCTCGGACAGTTTCATAATACAAGATCCGAATCCAGGCACAGCAATCTCATGTAATGTCGAAATAAACAGAACTTCCGCCGAATACTATGGAGACGAATCAGTACAAATCACTTCCACGGTATTTCGCAATGATAATTTTACTTTGCATGATCTTGATGCTTATGTAACGATCTTGAACCCGGCCAAGCTGGTAGTCGGATATCATGAATACACAATTGGCTCTCTACAGCATGAGGACTGGATCGAAGATACCATCTTTTGGGTCGATCCGCAATTAACACCGGAGCCAAATTACATTGTTGAGTTGATGGTCAGATGGGAAGGCCAGGACCAGTTCGCGCTTCCCTGTTCGACAACATTCGATATCGTGAGCAACTGTGAAACGCTCAAGGTTATCGATGGGCAAATCAGAGTAAATCCGGAAACAATCCAGGGTGGTCAAGATGTTGTAGATATAAGTATTACCGCCGAAAATATCAGCAATCTCGATCTGTACGATGTAAATCTGACCGTGGAAATACAGGACATAAATAATCCCGATGATCCCAACACTATCGATACTATTAACCTGCGGATTCCGTCGATATCAATCGGCTCCTCAGTCTCCATCAGCTTTGAATATAGCCTCGTTGGCTTCGAACCTAATGAATACGGCGCCTTTCTGTCAGCATCTTTTGAAGAGACCTGCAGCGAAATTAATGAACTGGTTCCTTTGGACTGGGCCTGGTTTGAGGTTGTCAATGTGCCACAAAGTTCAGCTCCGGAATATGCCATAATTGACCTTGGGACACTAGATGGCAACAGTTATGCCCATGCACTTAACCGTTACGGTAATGTAACAGGATACATTGACAGCGATAGTAACTCGCACGGATTCTGCTGGAGATGCGGTGAGATGTTCGATCTCGATCTGCTTACTACCGATCACAATAGTGTTGGCTGGGGAATAGATGATTTTGAGCAGATTGTAGGCTCCTACTATGCGCCATCCGCCGATGCCAACAGCTTCATATGGAGATGGGAGAGCCAGGATTTCAACGATCTTGAGACACCCGACTCCTATCCGATTGAGGCCTACGGTATAAACTTAAAAGGCCAGGTGACCGGATATTATACTACCAGCGCCGGAGAAACGCGGCCTTTCATATGGCATAAGCGAGGTGATACGGTCTATTGGGATGATCTTGGTGATTCCGGTCTTTTCGACGCTAACAGCATTGTTTACGGGATCAGCGATATTGGCGGTCTGGCCGGGTACTGGGAGAACGCCCAGGGCAAAAGAGGACTAATCCGCCACAATGGAGTGATTATTGATGCCGGTCAATTCAAAGGCACAGATACATATTTCCAGGCTATAAATGAAAACGGAGAGGTCGTTGGTTACAGCGACGATGTTAATGATACCGCGATTCTGTCTGGCGATGGCATCATCCTGGCAATTCAGGCTGCGAATTCTGTGGAATCAAGAGCTTACGGCATCAATGCCGACGGTAAGATCGTCGGAACATATAGAGAAGGCAGTGATTGGAAGGCCTTTGTCTGGTCCGAGGGGGCGGCACACGAACTTGTTGAACAAATAGCTTTCTATGAGAATGATCCGGACCGATGGGAACTCGCCGAGGCACGCGCAATCAATCAGGACGGACAGATCGTCGGATACGGTGTAATAGACGGTAACACTCACGCCTTTAGAATGGACCCACTGCCCTTTGCGGTCAGGGATCCTAACCTCGTACTGTGGTTGCGCGCAGATACCGGGGTGGTTAAAGACGTCAATAACATGGTCTCCAAGTGGATCGATCAGTCCTTCAACGACAACGATCTGACCGCTCCGGGTGATTCGGGTGATTCCAACAGGCCGGAGTGGATTTCGAGCCTTAGTTGCTGCGATCCGGTGGTACGCTTCGACGGCAACGATTTACTGAGCAAACAACTGGCTGCCACCTACGACGGCAATAGCACAATATTTATGGTTGTTTCAACCAGTTCAGTCGAAACGGGGACCTTGTTCGCCAGCGAGAACAACAACAACGAAGCCAATGCCTTTGAAATTGAACTTTCCGATCCTAACCTGCAGCTTTCCGCGGGAACGCCAACGTACAACAAATATGGTATCAGTGACAAGGCCACAGAGTCGGTGATACTCGAAATCGTTATCGATGAACCGAACGTCAGCTTCTATAAAAACGGCTTATTGGTCAATACTGCGACTATGAGTGCGAATAAAGCCACGCGGTATACAGACTATGTCCTCGGCAGGAGCAGAGATGGCACGTTGATGAAGTACGATGTGGCCGAGGTACTTATCTTCGAGGGTGCCTTAACCGATGACCATCGCCAAGATGTCGAGGATTATCTGATTGCAATACACCGATTGTACGGCCCAGCCGACATAGAAGATCCGGAGTTGTGGTACAAGGCCGATGCTGAAGTTACTATGGATTCAAACGATAAGGTCTCGATATGGGCCGACCAGTCGGGCAGAGTCGATCAATCCGGCAACAAAAATCCCGCAACTCAGGACAATCCCAACAACCGGCCCACATGGGTAGATTCTGTGTTCGAATGTGAGCCTGCTATTCGGTTCGATGGTAGCTCCATGGAATCAATCTATGTGATTGATAAAATTGATTCTTTTCTAATTATAGATAGATCCGGCAGTATGGCTATGGATTATTGGGAAGATGGTATTGCCTATATTGACTTGGCCAAAGACGCTGCTATTGAGTATGCCAGAGCAAAGTTAGAAGACTCAGATATTGGGCATCGAGTTGGTTTGATTACGTTTAGTAGTGGTAATAACCTAAGGCATGAACTCGACCCTAATCTGGCCGCTGTAACTCAAGCTATCGACACTATTCCAACTCCGTCTGGCTATACTCATTATAAACAGGCAATTGAGGCTACAATAGATGCCTTTAATGCTGATCCTAGTGGTAGTATCGATGGTCAAATACGTCACGCTATATTTCTTTCCGACGGAGCAGATACATCGACAGACGACCTGTACAACCGTTCCATAAATAAGCCATATCAACCATACCCACAGGAATTTGTAACTGAAATCCTCGGTGTTATTGAGGATGCTGATCAAAATGGCATCACGTTTCATACGGTAGCTTTGGGTGGTAGGATAGCAGATCCTTGCGATCCCGATTATGATCCCTATGCCATGCAGCTTCTACAGGATATGGCTGATGCTGGCAATGGAACGTTTAGTACATGTGTGGATATAAACGATTCGAACACCTTAATAACGGTCTTTCATAATATTTATTTAGAAGTAATTCCGGAGTTCTGGCAGCAGACACTTTTCTTTGTCTTGAAGACAGAAGAAGACGTTTCTACGCGTCAGGTTCTATGGGCGGTTGGTGACCCCAACCGAGGCCTGAACCTCTATATAGACGCTAATGAGTTATACTTCAACGTCTGGAATAAGATGGAGGAGGGGGCTGAACCAGCATGGGGACCGAAGTATGTCAGCACGCCCATCGAGCCAAACACAGCTTATCTGGTTGATTTTGTTTACGATAACAATGGCACCGCTACTATCAAAGGATATCTCAACGGCAGTGACGAACCCTTTGACCAGGCAAATGATGTCGGCAAACTCGTTTTGCATAAAAAACATGTCGGCATCGGTGGTAATTTCAATAAACCCATCTTGTTCCACGATGACACAAATGATGTTAACAACTTTTATGTCGGCTACATCGCGGAAGTCCTCTACGACGATACAGCTCTTTCGGATGAGAAGCGTAAGGAAATCGAGTTGTATTTGGCCGAGAAGTACGGCTTTGAGATCGAGCAATATCGGGCTCCTGTTGCCGATGCCAATGAAGACTTTACAGTGGTTGATCTCGACTGGGACTACAGTGCCCAAATAACACTCGAGGGCAGCGTCTATTCCGAGAGCAACGATCCCAACCTTAGTTATCAATGGTACGATGATAAGGGTGTACTTATTGGTGAAGGCAACAGTGTAACCATTGATCGGGACATTGGGACTTACTCTATCGAGTTGCATGTAACCGATGAACATGGCAATATCAGTATTGATACCATAGAGGTTGAGGTCCTCCCGAGGGCGTCCGACTTAATAGCCCACTGGAAGTTTGATGAGGACGCCAATGCAATCGCCTTCGATTCGGCAGCGAAATATGGTTCCGACTCTAACGGAATTCACGCAGAAGTCAACAGCCCGGACGCAAATGGATGCTGGAGTTCCGGAAGGATTGACAGCGCAATAAGACTGATCTCCGACAGCAACGAATATATCGACCTGGATCCGAACGGCGACAATGTAAAGTACATGCCGGGACGAGACCAGGATCGTACCATAATGGGCTGGTTCGAGGCCGGTGACAACGAAGATCCCACATTCTTTAGCTACGGAACGACCGACTCAAACATTACCGGAGGGCAGTTCGCGATTACCGCCTCTTCAAATCGTCTTGCGGTAACAGATGGCAACAACACAATTGGTATAGAGAATTTCTGTACCTTGATCGGCTGGCATCATATTGCCGTGGTTTTGCGTGAAGATGTAATAAGAATCTATCTTGATGGTATCAAGCAGGAACCGCTCTATCTGATTGAAGGGACCTCTGATACCCTCACTCTCAATACTGTTACCTGGTCGGACGACTCTTATGCATATATCGGTCGAGATCTCGAGGGTAATTACTTTGACGGAAGAATTGACGATGTCCGAGTCTATGCACGCGGCCTGCGCGATTCCGAAATACCCGTAATACAGGCTTCTGTGACACGTTATCGTGTGGTCGATCCTGGTTTGCTGGCCCCCGTGGACAATCCACAAAGCTCCGAGGTATCGGCCATAAACGACGAAGGTCAGATAGTAGGCGACACAGATCTTTTCCTGGATCCGAATGCGACATATTACTGGCGGATCGACGAGGTTGGAGAATATGGAACCACAAAAGGTGATACTTGGAACTTTACTACAGAATCCGAATAAAAGTGAAGGCATTTTGAACAGAGGCAAACATTATGATTTTTAGGAGACAAAATAATGGTTAAGAGATTTTATTCAGTAGTTTTTGTTGTCTTGTGTTTTACTTTCATTTCATTCCAGGACAAATGTCTTGGCGATGCAGCGGCGATGCTGGAGCAAGCGCAGCAATACGAGAATAATCTGCAGTATTATCAGGCCGAGTCAAATTACAAGGCGATTATTGCCGCTGATCCAAATTCGGATGGGGCCTTTGCTGCGCAGCAGCGGCTGGCCATTCTATACTCCAACTGGGGAAACCAAATCAAGGAGGATGAGGCTTTTGAGAAACTTGTAACAGATTTCTCCGAAAAAGAGGGCCTGCCGTCCTTTCTTATATGGCAATTAGGAAATCTGTATCGTGAACTGGATAGATGCCACAAGGCTCGCCAGGTATATCAATACGTTATCGACACATGGCCTAACGATAACCGTGCCATGTACGCTCAGACGGGCCTGGTAAATGCATATCTCCAGGAAGGAGATTATACCGGGGCCGTCTCTGTTGTTGATGTATTGTTTAATCGATATGCCTCTAATGAGAAGCTGCCCGGAGTCGCTTTAGCTCTGGGAAACGAATTCCGCTCGAAGAGAAAATGGGAAAAGGCCCGAGAGTTATTTCAATACTATGTTGCAAACTCGCCCCGGGACGCCCGGGCCATGAGAGCGCAGAGAATGGCCGCCAAGGCCTGTGTCCGGTTGGGAGATGATGCAGCTACTGATACAGAGATCGGCAAACTGCTTTCGGTATTCGGGATGATACCGGGTATCACAACAGAAATTATGGAGTTAGCAGATGACTGTGAGGGACACGGTAAATACGAAAAGGCGTTGGTTCTGTACCAGCACGTGATTAATCACTGGCCGCAGGATGAGCATGCCATTTGGGCCAAGGGAGGGATAGCCTATGCATATGTCGAACTCGGTGACGATGACAAGGTCCAGGAAACTCTCAGACAGTTAGTGGCAACATTCGAAGGCCATCATGACATAGTCGAAGCAGTGGACAATGTAGCGGAAGAGTACCGCAAGGTCGGGAAATATGAAAAAGCGCGTCAATGGCACCAGTACGTGGTGGACCACTGGCCACAACATGAAGATGCGTTGGAAGCACAAGAGGGCGTGGTAATATCGAATATTGTCCTCGGGAACCAGACAGCGGCCCAGGCAGCAGTTGATAAGCTTATTTCAGATTTTAACAGCACTGCAGGAGAGATTGCAGAGGCAATTGATAATGTGGCGGATAATTTCCGTCAGAATAAGGACTACACCGAGGCCAGGCAGTTGTACCAATACATTGCGACCAGTCGGCCTACGGCCGAGTACGCAGTGGAAGCACAGGCTGATGTGGTTCGTTTCAGTATTCTGCTTGGTGATAAGGCGGGCGCTCAAGCTGCAATTGATAAGCTGCTGGCGGACTTTGGCGGGCATAAAAGAGCAGCAGCGAAGGTTGAGGGTCTGGCCGATTTATATCGAGAGAGGCAGGACTATATCAAGGCCAGAGATATGTACCAACACATTGTGACCAAATGGCCTACTACCGATCGCGCGATTAATGCACAGGGCCGTGTAGCCGACTGCTGCATTCGACTTGGAGACGAGACTGGCGCTCAAGCTGCCATTGACGGCATGATAGCAGCTTTTAGTAACCATCCTCAATTATCTGAGTTAATGTTCTTCGACGCGGATGAATATATTGAAAAGGGTATGGAATTGGAGAATAGTGCGGATTTGGTGGGTGCTCAACAATACTACCGTAGAGGTATCGTTATTTTAGAAAAGAGATTGAATGATTTACCTGAAACTTCATATACACCCCAGATGTACCACCGGGCTGGTGACACCTATTTCAGGCTTGCTTATTACGTCAACTCAGGTGACACCGATTCCATGCTTGCTGATTACAACAACTCATTGAAGTGCTTCCAGAAGATTACGAAAGACTATCCTGGACATAAATATGCATGGTACGCTCAATTTATGATAGGCCGCAATTATGAGGGTATGAAGTTATTGGGGCATCTATCTGAAGCTCAAGCGAAACCACTGATAAGAGCCGCATATGAAGAGCTTATTGGGAAATGTCCGACATGTCAGTTGGTTGAATACGCACAGGACTGGCTTGACAAAAATACTGCAAAATAGAAGGAGAAGCAAAAAATGAAAAGAGAAATTCCAATTGCTGCCTTAGCGTTATTGTTATTTGTCACCGGGATCAGCCATGCTTGTGTCCTACCCCCTTGTACTCCGTCTCCTCTAGCCTTTGCTTTAGATACTCCAGAGGATGATTACGAATATCCATCTTCAACAACAAACGTAACGCTTAACTGGGACACTTCAATCAATGCAAATGGGTACTTTGTATATTTTGGTACGTCCAGTCCACCGCTATACCATGTTAGTACCTCTAATACTTCCCAATCTGTAACTGTTGTGTCAGGTCAAACGTATTTTTGGAAGATTCTGGCCAGGCGTACCGGTTCTTGTTCGCCAACTGTTAAATGGAGCAATCAAACAAATTGGAGGTTCTCAGTAGCTTCCGACGATACGACACCACCAGAACCCGATCCTATGACCTGGTCTGTTGTACCGTATGCTTCAGCGTGCGGCACAATATCAATGACAGCCACTACGGCAACTGATCCTTGCGATGTTGAGTATTATTTCGAGTGTACCACAGGCGGTGGCGATGACAGCATTTGGCAGGACGAATCCACATACGCGGACACAGGTCTAAGCGATTCTAATACATGCACTTACAGGGTTAAGGCCAGGGACAAATCGCCCGCCCAGAACGAGACAGGCTGGTCTGATGCAAATTCGGCAACTACGTCTGACTGTACGGCTCCAACTCCTGATCCTATGACCTGGGCGACTGTTCCGTATGCTTCAGCGTGCGGAACAATATCGATGACAGCCGATACGGCAACTGATCCGAGCGGTTTTGAGTATTATTTCGAGTGTACCGCAGGCGGTGGTAATGACAGCATTTGGCAGGACGAATCCACATACGTGGACACAGGTCTGAGCGATTCTAATACATGCACTTACAGGGTTAAGGCCAGGGACAAATCGGCCGCCCAGAACGAGACCGGCTGGTCTGATGCAAATTCGGCAACTACGCCAGACTGTACCGCACCAACTCCTGATTCTATGACCTGGTTGGTTGTACCGTATGCTACAGGGAGCAACTCAATATCGATGACAGCCACTACGGCAACTGATCCGAGCGGCGGAATCGAATACTATTTCGAGTGTACCGCGGGTGGCGGACCCAACAGCGTTTGGCAAATCGGTCAGACCTATTCGCCAAACAGTCTTAGTGATTCTACTATGTACACTTATTGGGTTAAAGCCAAGGACCAGTACAACAATGAAACAGACTGGTCTGATCCAAATTCAGATACGACTTTTCCGGCAGCACCTAATAATCTGACGGCAACTGCTGCAAATACATGCAGCATCGATCTAACTTGGTCTGACAATTCCCCCGATGAGACCGGCTTTAGGATTGAGCGAAAAGAGGATGGTGATCCGAATTTCAGTTTCCTGGTCAATGTAGATCCTAACACGGAAAGTCACCAGGATACAAACGGCCTTAGTCCGTCAACTACTTATTATTATCAGGTCCGGGCCGAGCGGGATAGTGATTATTCGTTATGGTCCACTGAGGCTTGGGATACAACCTGCTCTTTGCCGGGCGAACCGAACAATCCATATCCAGAATCAAACTCCACAGATGTGTATCTTGATGTGATTTTGAGTTGGACACCTGGAACAGAAACAGCCGATACTAACGGCCACGACATTTACTTTGGTATTGATTTCGACGATGTCAACGATGCAAACACATCTTCGTACGTGTATCAGGGACGTCAGAGTCCTAATTCCTGGGATTCCAACAACTACGATCCCAACGGTCTAACATCCGATCAGATCTACTACTGGTCTATAGCTGAAGTAAATGATTGCGGTATTAACAAAGGGCCGACCTGGGAGTTCACAACCGGTTCTCTGCCGGGCAAAGCTACCAATCCCAGTGTAAAGGGACCTGATGGTGAGCCCAATACCGTTGATTCAATCCTAAGCTGGGGGCCGAACAGCTTGGCCCTATCTCATGATATTTATATCGCTATTGACTTTAACGATGTGAACGATGCCAATACCTCCAGCGCATCCTATATGGGCAACTATGAGCCTAATAGCTTTGATACGCGCAGAAAGTTCGGATTCATGTTTGCCGATACCAGGCTAAAGAATATCGGATCACTTGCGCGTTCGCCCGATCCAAACATAATTTATGTTGACGATGATGTTGCAGGAGGCAACGACGGAAGCAATTGGGCCGATGCCTATAGCGATCTGCAGGACGCTCTTTCCGATGCCAATACCTCCGGCAAAGACATTTGGGTCGCAGCAGGAGTCTATGAGCCTAACAGCGGCTCAGACCGTACCGCAACGTTCCAGTTAATAAGTGGGGTCGGTCTTTACGGCGGCTTTGCCGGGACCGAGGCGGTCCTCGAACAGCGGGACTGGCAAATAAATCAGACAATCTTAAGCGGCGATATCAACAGCATCGGAGATAACAACGATAACAGTTACCACATTGTGACGGCCACCGGAACAGATGCCAACGCAGTCCTCGACGGTTTCATTATCACCGGCGGAAACGCTAACGGTCCACCTACCTATCATTTAGGTGGAGGGCTCTTTGCCAATGTGGGGGGCCCCACTTTGAAAAATTGTGTATTCCACAGAAACAACGCAATTGCCGCCGGTGGGATGTTTATTGCTGCAGTCAACAAATTCGAAATAGTCAACTGCGTTTTTGCTGAAAATACCTCATCAAGTGCTGGCGGCGGTATTATTAATGTCGGCTCGAGCGACAGGACATTCCTTAACTGTGTGTTTAGAAGTAACAAATCAAATGGTATTGCCGGCGGCTTGTATAACTCCGTCGCGGGAACTGTCACCATAAGCAAGTGTCTATTTTACGATAATGAGTCAGCAGGAATGGGGGGGGGATTATACAACAGCGGTGGCTCTCAAATAGTGACAAACTGCACTTTCAGCAACAACATATCCAATGGGCAATATGGTGGTGGTGGAATGTTCAACACCTCATGTACTTCAATCGTGACCAATTGCACTTTCATTGAGAACTTCGCTGACCCATACGGAGGAGCTATACTAAACTGGAGTGCCGCCTCACCAAAGATAACTAACTGTATTTTCTGGGAGAATGAAGCTGATACTTCCGGTAACCAGATATACAACAACAGCGGCTGTGATCCCAATATCAGCTATTGTAATATACAAGACAGTAACGGCACCGGTCCCAACTGGGATAGGTCGCTGGGTTGGGACGATTACAATAATATCGACTGCGATCCATTGTTTGTCGATTCCAACGATGTCGATGGCCCGGACGGTATATTTGGTACATTGGATGACGGTCTATTTCTTACTGCCGAGAGCAACTCTATAGATACGGGCAATCCTGATACTAATGACAACGATATTGGCTCAGTCGATATCACCGGTTATCCGCGTTTTGTCGATGGCGACTCAAACGGGACAGAACTCGTCGATATGGGCGCTTACGAATACAATTTAGATCCACATATCCTCGACGAATACGAGCGACCACCGTGGACACAAAGCTATGCAATCAGTAAATCGGGTCTTATAGCCGGCGTGTCCTATGACCCCAACCACAAACCGCACGCATTCGTTGGCATCGCGAGCCAAGGCAGCGATCCATATCTGTGGGTTTCGTCATTAAGAAACCTTCACACCGAAGATCCGAACCTTGAAAGTATTGCCTATGGGATCACTGATAGTAACTGGATCGTAGGTAGTGTCGATAGTAATGCATTTGTTCTCAAGGATCCGAACGATCCGAACATGATATTGTTGTCGAGTCTTTTCAGTGAGATCGAACCCAATAGCGTAGCTCGTGCGATAAGCAACGAGGGAGCAAATTCGGTGGCGGTAGGATGGTCGGGCGGCCATGCGGTTTACTGGGACAACCTGGGCTCGAATGACCCTAATATTCATGATTTAGGCACTATCGATTATGGTCATCTCAGCAAGGCATACGGTATAAATAAGTATGGTCAGGTGGTCGGATACTATTATCCCATCATAGGAGCAGAGCCTAAGGGTCGAGCATTTGTTGGCAGCGTGGAGACAACTCTTACTGACATTGGCACTATAGAACAAGGTAACTTCAGCCGGGCGTTACATATTAACAATGCAGGCCAGGTTGTCGGTGAAGCTACCGTCGATGCAAACGACGAACAACTTCGCGCCTTCATTTACGAAAATTGCCTGATGTGCAACCTCAATGATCTTATTGAGACCGGCCCTGATGATCCTAACTGGACTCTGATTTCTGCCAGGGGAATCAATGACGACGGTCTTATCGTAGGTTACGGCACAATTGATGACAGTAATTACACCCGTGCGGTACTATTGATCCCAATGCGACCCATTGGACATTGGGAATTCGATGAAAGCTACGGATCGACTGCAATGGATGTCTCCATAAGAGGAAATCATGCTCAGTTGTTCGGTCCCTCCTGGGTACGCGGTAAGATCCGAAGAGCCCTTGATTTTGACGGGCAGGACGATTATGCAATCACCAATGATAAACCTCTTGATCCTCAAAAAGCTGACTTTACCGTCGCTGTCTGGATTAAACTCGATGCCAATGATATCCAGCAGACTTTTGTCTCTCAAGTTGATGGTGATCAATGGCTTGGCCTTTCGAGCGAGGGTAAATTGTCTTCCACGCTGGGAGAAACTACCACCACCTCGACCACCGTCCTTGAAACAGACAAATGGTATCATGTCGCACTTGTTAAATCGGCCAACAAGGTTGATTTCTATTTGGATGGAATTCTTGACGGCGAACCTGGACAATCGATCGTAAGAATTGACTCAACCGAGGGCGTATTGGTCTTCGGAAGCAACAGTACCCAAAACAACAACTTCTTCAAAGGTCTGATGGATGACCTTCGTATCTATCCCTGGGCCATGAGTCCTAAGGAAGCCAATGAATTATTTGAAGGTCAAGAGTGGTAAGAAGATTACTCAAATGAGAAAATATAATATTCAACCAGGAGTACGGGTGAGTGATATCCTGCGAGCTTAGAGCAGAAATGAGCAAGAAACCATTAAATATGAACCATAAAATCAGATGGAAACAGCAAATATTGAATTTGCGAATTAAAAGTGCAGAGGAGTCTATAAAATGCCTAGACGACACAAAAAGAGCTTGAAAAGTTTTTGGCACAAGGCTGTGATCTATTTATCGCTTTTTGTATTCTTAGTGGACGTAGGGACACTACGAGTATTACTTGCGCAACAGGCACAAAAAACAGCACAATCACGAATGAAAGAAGAATATGCGCGAGCGCAGCGCACCTATATAGACTCCTATCTGCCAATAAGCCACCAGCAAAGAATACTCTGTCAAAAGTTGCTTAAAACAACCAGAAAAATTCTTGCCAAGGTTAAAGCCGGCAAAGAAACCGATTACCTGGTTGAAGACACGGAGATATTCCAGCAAAAACTCAAGTCAATGCATACGAGACTCCAGTCAGAACTCAGACAACTTCGTAAGCACCTGGTTAACGAGAACTATGCACAAGTCATTGTAGATCGAGTAGATGAATTCTGTGATGCAGCCCAAGACCGATATTGGCAAGTTGATCGATTGCTGACAGTGGTTCAAAGAGATAAAGGAAAAAGTAAGAAACTGCGGGCCAACCTGAAGCAGTTGACTGGATTGTTCCAGGACTCGGATGAAAGCGAAGCTAAAGACAAACCTCAACGATATTTGCCACGGCACGGCGTCGATCTTGCCACCCCGCCAACGGGCAGAGCACCATTTTTCGAATGGCCCTGGAAACTCGCCTCCACCGGACAAATATGGCAGACATTGCTCGAAGAGATGCAGCAAATCGACGTTGCTTCCGGTATGCCGGGTCCCAATGACCTGGCAGATGATAATGCAGAGATTAATTTCGATCCCAATGATTCAAACGATCCTATTGTTATTGCAGCCGAAAATCTTGATGAAAATCCGGTAAGTATCTTTGAGTATATTAGAAACGAATTCGCTTATGAGCCATATTTCGGCTCACTCAAAGGAGCCAAAAGAACCCTGGAGGAAAAAGCCGGCAACGACATGGATCTAGCCAGCGCGATGATAGCACTGCTGCGTGCAAGCTCAATACCATGCCGTTATGTACTGGGTACCATCGAATTATCGACCCAGGAGGCCGCAAGTTGGCTTGGTGTGGATGACCCTGAACAGGTCCTGACCGTTCTTGAAAAAAGTGGTATACCTTACGAATTGATGCCTGATGCTACTATTGAGACCATCCGTATCGATCATGTCTGGGTAAAAGCATATATTGACAACTTCCCTTATCGCGGCTCGTTCAGAAAAGAAGAGTACGACGGTGATAATGACGGAGATGCCTGGCTTGATCTGGATCCTTCCTTTAAGCAACATGCTCTTTCCGGCAGTTCAGATATAGAGAAAACCCTGCAGGTTGAGCTTAGGGCCGATGATTTACTCGAGCAGGCAATAAGTAGTGCAACTATCAGTGAGAATCAGGGGCACGGATATGTTTTCGGAATCGATGAACAGTACATTGACGAGCAGTTGGCGGCAATGCGCAATGATATGACTTCTGAAATGGAGTTAAAGGCACTCACCGCGGAGACAGCCTTTCGTCGGCGTTATGTATCAGATGAACGCTATGGCATATTACCTGTGACCGATCTATATACAATAGTTGAAAGGGGCGCAACTTTCTCTACCCTCCCCGATGCGCTGAGACATAAGTTTAGAGTTACGCTTTGGAATACTTCCGATACAGCAGATGATATTCCGGTACTAACAATGAATAAGAGCTTACCGGAACTAGCTGGTAAGAAAATTACACTTCAGTATGCTCCCATGGATCCTGAACATGGGAATCTTACTGATCCGGGCATTGATCCACAATACTTCCCGTTCATTATGATACTAAAGCCCCAGTTGTTTGTTGACGGGCAGTTGGAAGCCACGGGCAGAAGTGATATCAAGATGGTCGATTGGCAAGATTTGGAGATGGAATTTGTTGTCCCTGACGGTACTTTAGAAGGATCAAGCCAAGGGCTGATAAGCCATTCGATAAGAGCCGGAGGGATGCACTCACTGATATTGAATCCCCAGAAAATCGTTGGCCAACACCTGGACGAACACCATGATGACATGCAAGCTGTGCTTGATCTGTTCGATGCCAATGAGCAGCTAACGCCGGATGAAACCATTGGGAATGTTCTAACCGGTATCGGCTTGAGCTACTATCATCAGTTAGATCGCTTAAATCAGATTACAGCCGGATCTTTGGGCCTGATTGTAACGCGCCAGCCCGGTGTAATTAGGGTTGCCTGGGACTTGTCTGTTACCGATTGGCTCGGGGATAAACAGTTACCTTTTAGATGCGCCGCTGACCGAATCCGAGTTGCCACAGGAAGGGACGTCTATATTCCTGTAGCACTGAATGCTCCGGAACCAAATGACTTTTTCGTGCCTGGAGCACAATTTCTCTTTACTTCGGCTCTTACTTCCAGTGTCATGGAATACAACGCTCTGGCGCAGGCGTTCCCTGATAGAGATGCGGCATCTGTCGCACGTGTTATTTCCGCGGCAAATGCCCAAACGGATCCAAACATTCCGGTTTACACGATAGCCGACTGGGACGATGCTAATAGTCTTACGAGCGATGGAGGTGCTCTTGCCGGACTACCGGAATATGTTAAGACAGACATTCTGAACACTACATACCCGGAACATGAAATTACTATAGTAAAGAATCCGGTTCAGATCGAAGATATAGCAGATTGTAACTATGCCGGTTATATAAAAAGACGAATTGCCGATAATGCAACCGATTTTGTACTCTTCAATTCCGACGATCATGTGCTCGATCAGATAACCGCTGGTCAACCTGTCGGAGCAGAAGTCAGAGATGATAGTATCTCACCGGTTCAATTGCTCGTCGATTGTAATGCAACTATTGATCCTGACTTTTATGGTGCGCTTGAAGATATTGTTTATTCCACGGCTTTTTGGTTGAAGACCGCCGAAGATGATACGACAGAGACAGGACTAGCTTACCTGCCTGCCATTTCCGATGTGCACAGATGGTTTCAGAACCAGGCAAATTCACAGTCGGGACTCGATGCCGTTACCACAGTGGCTTCTGTTTTGGCGATTACGGCTCCGATTAAGCGCCTGGTCGAACAATCGGCTATTCTGAATGTTGAAGCTGCCGCAGGTTCCGATGGTCAGATGGGAAATTCAATCTGGGTCTGTAATGATGCCAATCAGTTTATCATATATGCAGATGTAACCCGTGGGGTTCAGTGGAATGCCGATGTCTATAAGGGCGACGAAGGTGTTCCATATTTTGGGAGCCCAATCTCAGATAATACCCCGAATCTCGTGGCTGTTTTCACCTTTGATGATTCAAATGATGATGGCGAATTTAGGTACGTACTTAGCGCAGGCTCAGACGCAAATGAGGCAATACCCATCGAAGGCACATTCCACATGGATATCACCGCGCCCGAAGCTATCATCACGGAGGCCAATGTGCCCGATCCGAACATCCTGGGATTGCTTGTGGTACAAGGGACAGCATGGGATAAAAGATTGAATCGATACCAGATATTACTCAGTCAGTCCGGCAGTGAGCCTAATGTGCTTCATACAGGATACGAAAAGGTTCAGGATGACGTACTTGGTACGATTTATACCTTAGATTACGACGATGGAGATGCTAATGTCATCCTGAGAGTATGGGATGATGTAAACAATTTCACAGAATTCACGTATCAAAACAGCGTCACCATAGCGAACCCTCCGCCCCCGGATACCAATGATCCGAATATCACTTTGTTCTCTGCAGAAATCGGTGGTGATACGATTGATCCGTATGAAGTAGTCTTCGGCACCATCGACGTCAATATAGTCGCGCGAGATGAGCACCTGGACGACATAGAGCTTAGATTAGACGGCGTGCTGATCGAGCCAAATTCGCTGGAGATCACTGAGGGAGATCCAAACGATCCCAACGAAATGCAACTTTTACACACCCTCCACACATATTCCATGACCCAAACCACACACATACTATCGGTACGCGCAGTGGACATGGCCGGTAACGACAGCACCGAGGAACTGACCTTTAGAACAACTACAGACAGCACGTATCCAATCTCGGCATTCCAGGTTTCTCCCAGTGTGGTGACAACTTCAAATCCTATCTTGACGATCAGCGGTGTTTTGCACAGTTCAACGCCATGGCGGCTAGATTTCAATTGTCCACTGGGCGAAAGTATCGCTTCTATTTCAGACACCAACAACGTGATTTCAGAGACCATTAATGTCGTACAAGAAAACCTGGATGACGGTTCCTATACTGTCACGCTTGTCCTAATCACAGACGGTAATGAAGCACAAGCCGATTTCGTAGTAGCGATTGATGTGCCTGTTGCAGAAATTACCAATACCGATTTGTATAATGATTCAGAACTGTACTTCGAGGATCGAAGACCGCTTTCAATAATAGCAGACGGACTCTATGATCTCTATGGAACTGCGTACCATTCGGCTGCACAGCAGGTGAAATACAAGGTCGTCTTGACGGAGCCGATGCCCGATTATTATTATGATTCCCTAAGTAACTGGCAATTCTGGGCTGAAAACTACCTTGTCAAAATTGTTACTCCTGGAGAACCGAACGGGGACGGATGGGTCACCACCGATGTTAAGAATGATCAGTTGCTCGGTACGCTTGATTTTACAGAGGTAAAGAACGGTCAATATAACCTGGTGATGTTCGTTCTAAATAACGGGCAAATGGCTCATGATCAGGTGCCCTTTGTTCTCAACAGCAAGTTTAAGCTTGGAAATGTCAGCTTTAGTCAGGAGGACCTGACGATTCCGGTCAGTGGAGTACCCTTAAGGGTTGTCCGAACATACAACAGTATGAACAAAGAGAACCAGGGTCAATTTGGCCACGGCTGGACATACTCTATAGCCGATCTGGAGATACAGCTAAACGAAGAGCGGGTGGACATGCCAGTTTACATGGGGGGGGGCGATACAGTGAGTGTCAGGACCGGAAGTAACTATGATCGGAATATCACTATGACACTGCCGGATGGAACCCGCGCGACGTTCGTTTTCTATTTAAAATATTATTCAGGTTACGAGTTGGATTTAGCTCATTACCGGGCAATGTATTCTTCGGGTATCGAGGGTGTTACGTTACGTACGGACCCGATAGAAAAGATGAGTGTGCATAGATATATAACCCAAATATACGACCGCTGGGACGGACAGCCGAGCGATTTCACCGGTCAGTACGAGGGAAGTGGTGTAGATCCCGCAGAACATGATTTCAAGGGATTTGAGCTGGAATTGGAAGACGGAACGATTTATAAAATAGGGCGTAAATATTATGGCTTTGAAATAACGGACAATGGTGGATATGGACACTCGGTTGAGACTCGTGGGGACTTATATGTGACCGAAATCATAAGCCCCGACGGAGAAAGGATCGATCTAAATGTTGATCTCGAAACAGGTCAGATCAGCGATGTCAACCACTACGATGCCAACGGTGATCCGACCACAGGCTTGGAGGTGTTCTATAATAATGACGGCCTGATTAGCGCGATTAAGGGACCCAGCGAGGTCGAGCCTACCGATCCGAATACCCTGATATACAATTACGACGATCATAATAACCTTACCGCGGTCCACAGGCTCGCGGATAAAGATGCAGGCACTTTTGACGATATGTATGAGACCGTCACCTATGATTATAACGATCCGTGCAATTCGCAGATTAATCCTGAGGACCATTATGTCTTCGCTATTAAGGATGAGCGTGGAATAAGTCCTATTCGGTATATTTATGACGAAGACGGTCTGCTGACCGGCATTAAGGACGCAAAGGGTCAATTGATCGAGCTAAAGAGTGAAACCGTTGACGGTTATCAGGCAAAGACCGTCTATGACCGTCTCGATAATCCTACGACGTATATCTACGATAATCGCGGTCGAATCACTGAAACGATCAATACGTTGGGCCAATCCACCAGCTATGTATATGAGAGTTCGACGTATCCGGAAAGTCCCTCTGCGATAACCAGGCAAATGCCCAGTCCGCTGCCACCGGCGACGACCTATTACGAATACGATTCTAAAGGAAGGACCACAAAGACTACAGACCCGCAGGGCAACATTACAGAAAACTATTATAACTATAACGGCGATCTCGAAGAGAACGTACGAACGATACAGACCGAAACGGGCGAGCGTACTACATATAACACCAACTTCTACGACTATGATACCGACCTTCTTGAAGAGTCCGTCGATGCGCTTGGAAACAGTACGTTCTACTACTACGACGCCAAGAAACGTATGACCCGAACAACCCAGCAGGTCTGGGATCCGAACGTCGGAGATATCGTCGATGTCAATACCTACTACAACTACGGTGATCCGAACTGGCCTGACTCGCCAAACAGTATCACCGATTCTTTGGGTATGACCCGACACTTCGAATACGACAAGCAAGGAAGACAAACCAGAACATGGTACAACTGGGAGGATCCCAACGACGCTGCTAATTACTGCACCGTATCTACTATCCCCGAATATGACGATCTGGGCCGAGTGGTCCAGACCATCCGCCAGATCAGCGGCTCGGGTGGTAGTTGTGTAGATTCTACCGTGGTCCTGAGCCGGACAATCTACAACAGCCTCGGCAAGGCCGACCATGTCATCAACCAACAAGGCGGCGTGATAAAATATGAATATGACGAATTAGGCAACGTTGTCGAAACAAAGGTCTATGACAGCAACGATACATTTACCGCAGATACAAATGATTATCTTACCATTAGTAAGACCCTCTACGATGCCGAGGGACGGGTAATCGTCACCGCTGGTCCGTATGATCCTTGTGATACATCCAAGTCTATTATGGGAACCCATACCGTTTATGATCCGCTCGGACGTGTAAAAGAGACACACAGAGTCAAGGACGTCAACATACCGGTGATAGATTTGGTGGTAGATAACAATACTGTCGGTAGAACGACAACACTCACCGAGGACGGAGAGCCTAACTGGAGCTACAGTGAGCGCATTTCCTCCAGCTTTACGATCTACGATAAAGCAGGCAGGGTCCAGCAGACAGAAAGTCCCAGCGGGCTTACAAAGAAATTCGAATACAATGCCATCGGAAATAATACAAAGGTCACCATAATCGATCCCGATGGCGGTGCGAATATTGTGACCGAATACGGCTATGAAGGCTCTCAGCGGGTATGGATGAAGGACGCGCGAGGTTACGTAACAGAGTATGAGTATGACGATTTAGGACGTATGACGCATACATATTATCCCGAGACTGACGACTACGGTCAGACATTCACGGAATCTATATACGATGAATTAGGTCGTCGTGTCGCCCAGGCTGATCAGGCAGGGAAAACAAGATTTTATGATTACGACCCGGCTGGTCGGCTTTTGGCTGTGATCCTGCCAGATGTTAATGACCCCGATACCGGTGCGCCCAGGTCTCCGCGCTATGAGTACGATTACGATATTTACGGCAACCTGACCGCTATTCGAGATAATATTACCGAGGATCCGATTACCGGGGACATTGACGACAGTAACGAGCGGGTGACAACATTTACGTATAATGAGTTGAACCTCCAGACAAGCCGAAGGCTCCCCGATGGCAGGATCGAATATCGCTATTACGACGCCAACGCAGTACTGACCGACGCAGTCGATTTTAAGGGCCAGGTTGTAACATTCGATTACAACGAACCCAATGCCCTTGGCCAGATCCACTACCAGAGGCATTACCGCGACGAGGCCTATACCGACAGTAATCCGGACGATCCGAATTTACAGATCCACTACGAATACAACAGGAAAGGCCAAAAGACAAAGGTAACGGTCAGTAACTACGATACCCCGGGTGACGTCAATACCTTCTATTACTACACCTACGATGACCAAGGCCGCGTCGAGCAGATCGATGCCGACGGCAGGGTAATACAGTACGACTTCTGGGATTCGACCGGCAGGATAAAGAGTGTCTATCATCCGCAAACCAGTTCCGATACGAAGATCCAATATTACTATGACGCCCTGGATCGTCTTGAACAGGTCCGTGTGGCAAAACGCAATAACGAAACACCTGCCACAGATGAAAGCACATTCTATTACTATAACGCGGTAGGCTCGCTTGACCAGGTCCTTTATCCCAACGGCAACCAGACGGTACATATTTATGATGAGCTTAACCGGCTTACCCAGAAGGTCAACTACGAGCAGGTCGGAGAGCCTAACAAGCTAAGCAGCTTTACATATACCCTTGCCGCCGATGGTATGCGCACGGCGGCTACCGAAGTGGTTGACGGCAATACGACCGTCGTCAACTGGAGCTATGATAACCTCAACAGGCTCATAACCGAAGACTATAATGCCTTCGGCGACGGCAACGACTTCGTCCATGACTATGAGTATGACTTCGTGGGTAACCGGCTTGGCCGTTATGTGACCTCCGGTGACGGCAATGACACTTACTATATCTACGATGCCAATAACGATCAGCTCCTTAGCGAGACCACCGGCGCAAATACGATAAGCTATGGTTACGACGAGAACGGCTCAACCATATTAAAGGACGCTGGCGCCGAGCCCAACAGCTATTACACCTACGACTATCGCAACCGACTCTCGCAGCTACAAATCGAGGACGGCAATACAGTTGATTTCTATTACAATCCCCAGGGCATCCGCAACAAGACCAAGATAACCGGCGGCGATACGACACAGTACCTTATCGATCCGTTTAATCCGACCGGATATGCGCAGGTATTTAAGGAGATAGTCAATGCGGCCGATCATACCAAGAACACGGTCTATGTATTAGGCCATGACATCATAGCCCAGGCCAAGGGCACTATCTTAGGCGGCGTCAACTATTATTCCTACGACGGCCACGGATCGGTCCGCCATTTATCGAATACTAGCGGGACCCTGGTCCAGTCGGCCAAGTATAACTACGACGCCTACGGCCGGCCCCACGGCTTCGACCCGCAGCAAGCAGCAAGCAAACACCTCTACGCCGGAGAAATGTACAACAAGTACATGGATAGTTACTACCTCCGCGCGCGCTGGTACAACCAAAACAACGGAACATTCAACAGAATGGACCCGTTCGAAGGCAATATGCAGGATCCTCAGTCACTACATAAATACCTATATTGCCACGCAAACCCGATCAACAATATTGATCCGACTGGTGAGCTTACATTAACAGAAATGATTGTAGTTTCTGGTATTACAGGTCTTCTTGCAGGTATAATCACCTATGCGGTGACAGGAAGTTGGAAATGGGCTGTGTCCGTTGGTTTAACTGCAGCTATAATTACTTTTCTCATTTTACCTATTATTGCACTTTGGGCACAAGGTATGGCTGTTGGTTTAATACAAGGAAGTTCTGCGATAGCTCGTTTGTCTTTTACGAGGCATTTGCTTATAATATTCTCAGCTTTCTTTAACGGTGGCAAAGAGGTGGCTTTGGAAATGATAAAAGCTGGATTTGATTTCTTGAACCAATTTGCTATGCAGCATCCGTATTTTCATCAAAGGTTATGTGATGTGATGTCGTTTGTGGTAAATAATCCCGATGACTTTATAGATTTATATAACAGATTTGGTGGATTGTGGTCTGATTTTATTGCCCTTTTTGAAGACGAGGAGGAAGCAGAAGAGTAAACCAACATATCCAAAGTATTTGGAGCAGTAACATTGGTTTTCTATAGATTACAAAACACCTGCTTCAATGTCTAAGATAACAAACAACTTTACCCTGCCGGCATTGACTATTGATCATCTTTACTGGTGCCGCTGGCAGATAGAAATCTTCTTCAAATGGATCAATCAGTCTCTGCGAATCAAAAGCTTCTGTTGCACAAACGAAAACGCAGTGATAATTTAAATCTGGATTGTCATGAGCTTTTACATTCTGGTAGCGATCTACAGGAAGGAACTGAAAATCCAATTGAGTTTAGGCTAAATCATGTTAATTCTCAGCATTGTATTTTTCGAGAAACTCCCAATTAAACAAGTACATACGAAAACTATGTCGCAAGACGAAAACTCCCGTCCATAACCTATTGTTATTACTCGAGTTATAACGGGACGGCAATGGTGGATCGTAAGGAATAATGTCTTGCCTATACCAAAGTAGAAATTTGCTTGCTTAATAGATGTGTTTTCTGTAAATTCAATAAAGGCAAGAAAAGAATTATATGCATAGGATATTTGTATGAATGAACCGGATAATTACGAGTGGTTTTTAATTACTCTTAAAACGATGGGTGTAGGCATAGGTGTATATCTTGTGTTAAGATTTCTTTGTAAAAAAGGGATAGTGCGTACAGAACGATTCAATAAAAGAAGATTGCTTTTGGCAGAAGAGTATAGAGCATATTCAACTGACGAGTTGCTTGAATTACTGCAAAGTTTAGAAAAAAAACGTTTGTGCAATATTGTTGCGGCATTAAGTGCGGCTAGATCTCGAATGAAAGATGAGAGAATAAGGCTCTGTGTTGAGCAACTTCAAAACTCAAAGCATCCTATTGTTAAGGAAAATGCGAAATTTATGATTAAAGACTACATTGAGGGTAATATAGATATCAAGCCTGCCGAGGACACCGGCGAGAACTAAAAGGTATAAAGCATACCTGATTCTTTGGCACAGCGATGCATAGTAATGCGATAGTTAATTGTTCACCATATCTTTTATTTCTATGTCAGCAGCATCTATTTCCAATGCCGAATCACCGTCAATATTAAGGAATCGGTAGTGCTTGTAGGGATGCACATCAGGGATTATTTCGTACATCATCTGTAGACCTTCTTTCAAGAAAAGTCTCTTCAATCTGTACCAAATCTGAGATATCATACATATTATTATCAAGAAATCTTATTGTGTCAGGAAAGAACATCTCAAGCTTTTTTTCATCCCAAGTCTTGAACACAATCTTTAGCGTTCCGCCTTCATCCTTAGAGAAGCAAATAATTTCGCCATCAGCAAAACTTCTTCCATAATCTAAACTTAGTTTTCTCATTGGTCTTTGTCCATAAAGCTTAGGCACACAATCAGTTGGCTTCATTTTATGCATATACCTACTATTATTCCAGCTTTTTGTCGTATAAGGTGTTGACAATTAGATTGTTTAACCATAAAGTGTGAGAGGTTTTATTAGAACTGAATTATGCTTTCTAAATAAAGCAAGGAATCTTCAAATGAGCGAATTAGGCAATAATGAATTCCTAATGTGTATCTTTTTGATTTTGGTGGTGGCATTATTTGCTTGTATTCTTGGGCTTATATTCAAACGATTTGGCCCCAAAATTCAAAAGTGGCTCGATAGCAAAATTGAAGCAATGCCTAAAAAATATGTTAGAAAAAGAGAGCTTTTAGAAGTGGAATATCGAACCTATTCAACAGATGACCTGCTGGAAGCACTACAAAAGATATATTCCAAAAGAGCTTCCCATAATGCTGCGATATTTAATGTCTCGAGAACCAGAATGGAAGACGAAAGAGTCAGACAGCGTATTCAGCAACTTCAGAGTTCAAAATATTTCCTAACTAGACAAAATGCAGATTTTGTAATGAGAGATTATTTTGAAAAACAATATGCGGACTGTAAAACTGAGAACCTACTCGACTTGTTAGATAACCTGGAAGGCAGAAACGACCAGGAGGTTGAAGCTCTACTCGCGATTTCCTTGGCGAGAATCGAAGACCGTAGAGTCAGGCAACGTATTCATCAACTCTTAAGCTCAATAGATAGGAAAATTAAGTTTAACGCGGAACTTATGATAAAAGAATACTTTGAGAAACAGAATACCGACGATACGACAGAAAATTTGCTTGATTTATTACAGAATATAGAAGACAGAGATAAACAGGAAGTAGCGGTACTATTCACAATTGCCTCAGGTAGAATGCAGGACAAGAGAGTAAATCTGTGCATTGATCAGCTTCAAAACTCAAAAAAGCTATTAGTCAGGAAACAAGCCAGGCAAATAATGAAAGATTATATGGCTTAGTGTGACGGTAACGACTTTGTCCACGACTACGAGTATGACTTCGTGGGTAATCGGCTCAGCCGCTATGTAACCTCCGGTGACGGCAATGACACTTACTATATCTACGATGCCAATACCGATCAACTCCTTAGCGAGACTACCGGCGCAAATACGATAAGCTATGGTTACGACGAGAACGGCTCAACCATATTAAAGGACGCCGGCGCCGAGCCCAACAGCTATTACACCTACGACTATCGCAACCGCCTCTCGCAACTACAGATCGAGGGCAGCAATACGGTTGATTTCTATTACAATCCCCAGGGAATCCGCAACAAAGCCAAGGTTGACAGCGTTACTACAAAGTACCTGATCGATCCGTTTAATCCGACCGGATATGCGCAGGTACTTAAGGAGATAGTCAATGCCACAGATCATACCAAGAACACGGTCTATGTATTAGGCCATGACATCATAGCCCAGGCCAAGGGCACCATCTTAGGCGGCGTCAACTATTATTCCTACGACGGACACGGATCGGTCCGCCATTTATCGAGTTGTCCTACGCAAAAATTGAAATGGCCGCTAAATTCCATTGATTCGAAGTAATCAAATTCAAACTTGTTCATTGAAAAGTGAATATTGATAATTTCTCAGTTGCTATTCAAACCCAGAGCAGTCAAAGCCTGTTATGTCTCATTGGTCACTTCAGAGCGTCAGCGTCGCTACTTACCCTCGCCGACAGCCCTATTACGGACCATTCAGTTAAGCAACCCGGCTATAGACGTGATGCAGTCCGCCAAGGATGGGCTTACTAACAATCTTTCCATCTGTTTGAATAGGGCGGTGAACAGGCGAGTCCTTGTGAAGTGACATATGAGTTCTGCTGACATTGTAATATTCAAAGATGTATTCATGCAGAACGTCATACAAATGTTTTTCATTGAGAATGATCATATGATCCAGACACTCTCGGCGTAGTGTTCCAATTACTCTTTCGCAAATTGGATTTTGCCATGGGCTTCTGGGGGCAGTAGGCGTGTCTTCTAAGCCAAAGTTCCTAATGTGCAGTTTGAAATCTTCACTGAATATTTTGTCGTTGTCACGGATAACATACTTGGTTGTATCGTCGAAAGCAAAAGTTTCACGAAGCTGTTGAATGGCCCATTGAGAGTGAGGATTCGCAGTAACCGCAAAGTGCAGTATTTTGCGTCTGTCGTGTGATATGGCTATAAATACATGTATTGATTTGAAGAAGATCGTTCGTGCCACAAGGAAGTCTATGCCAACGATATGCTTTGCGTGGTTTCTTAGAAAGGTCAACCATCTCTGTCTCTTACCATCATCTGATTTTGGTTTTCGCATATATTTGGCAACGGTATTGTCACAAACATTCAGCCCAAATTTTGCGAGTTCTCCTTGAATGCGTTGGGCAGTCCAGGTTGGATTTTCCCTTTGCAATTTTCGTATAAGTTTTATCAGTTCCCAATTAATATTAGGCCTGCCAACTCTCCGAGATTTCCTTTTCCAGTAGAGTTTAAAGCCTTTTTTGTGCCAGGCAATAACAGTAGCAGGCTTGATAATAATTATCGATGATTTCCAATCACTCCAGACAATTGACAGCCATATCCAGAATATTCGGTCTCTATTCTTAATCTTAGGTCTTTTCACAGTGCGTTGCTGCACAGCCAATTGCTGACGGAGAGCAAGGTTTTCCAGAACTATGCTTTGTTTTCTCCTAAATATGAGCCTTATGAACTCAAAAATGAGCTTGGCAAAGGTTTTCAAGATTGATTTCTCCCAAATATTCCTGTAAAATCAGTTCTCAACAGTTATTCAGAGAGTTTACATAAGTCCTTGAAAACAAACAAGTTCGGATTTTTGAGTAGGACAGCACAAACCTGCTGAAATTTTAAGCTATTTAGCGCAATCATCAGATTTACATTCAACATTTACCGGTTCTGTTCCGCTATAGATAAAGCAGATGAAAAGGACTCACGGTGATTGAAAGGGAAGTCTGCAAAAAAAGACGGTTTAAAAGCCTGAACGCTGATAAATTCAGGTTCAGGTATGTTAAAATGAAGATATGCCGATAGTTTCCAAAAGGGAGCCATGTCACTCTCATAGACGAAGTCTAAGCCTATAATATTGGATAATATATCAATTTGAACAAAGCGGCCAATGTTTTGCAATACAACAGCGAAGAAGTTTCATTTGATCGGGAAAGCGAGAGAAACTCCGCTACGCAATGCTGGTATGCGCTACACACTCGCAGACATCATGAGAATACAGTTGTTGATATATTGAAAGCGAAGGGAATTGAGACATATCTGCCTATGTTAGAAGAACGTAGACGTTGGAAATATCGAACTAAAGTACTTAAAGTACCTTTGTTTTCTAACTATGTATTCGCTCGTTTTGATGAAGATAGAAGACTTGATGCTGTTAGCACTAAGGGGGTTATTCAAATTGTGGGAACTCCTTATGGCCCTTCACCAATACCGGATGCCCAAATTGAAACTGTCCAAGCCATAGTAGACTCAAAATTGAAAAAATGTCCCTATCCATTTCTTGTAAAAGGCTTGTCTGTTCGAGTTAAACGGGGGCCGCTTAAGGGTCAGGAAGGTGTGTTATTGTGTAAAAGAAATATTCACCGTTTTGTTGTGTGCCTGCCCGTATTAGGCCAATCAATAGGTGTTGAAATTAATGCTTCTGCTTTAGAGCCATCTAAGTAGAACCGGGTAATTATCAGGCAATGGAACAGGCGAAGCATTGGTACATGTATAGGCAAGCAATAAAATAACTGAAAACAATAGAACAAATCTTAAAAGAATCGGAGCGTAGAATGGCAAAATACAACACGCCCGAAAACATTAAATGTATGCAAACTCAAATCAAGGCCGCAATATCCTGATTTGGTCCTTGGTCTTTAAATTGAAAAATATCATTGATGTCAATTAGGGAAAATTAGTGTTGTATTCATTAAGGAATAACCTGCAAAATGAGTTCAAAAATAAGCCATCTCGATAAGATAGAAAATCAAAGCATATTTATAATTCGTGAAGCTTACAGCCAGTTTAGGAAAGTGGCAATGCTCTGGTCAATAGGCAAAGATTCTACCTGTCTATTGTGGTTGGTTAGAAAGGCCTTTTTTGGCAAGATACCGTTTCCGGTTCTTCATATCGATACCACTTACAAATTTAAAGAAATTTATGATTTCAGAGAGAGGTACGCAAAACTGTGGAGATTGAATCTAATTGTTACCAGAAACAAAGATGCCATCAAGAAGGGTATGAGCCATGACAAAGGGGTGTTTCAATGCTGCAATGAACTTAAGACCATTGCTCTTAAACAGGCTATTGCGAAACACGGCTTTAAGGCCTTATATCTTGGAATTAGAAGAGATGAGCATGGTGTTCGTGCCAAAGAAAGAGTTTTCAGTCCCAGAGATGAGGATTTTGAATGGGATTATAAGAATCAACCGCCGGAGTTGTGGGGGCAATACAAGACCAAGACCACTGGGGAAGAACACCTGCGAATTCATCCATTGCTGGGCTGGCGAGAAATCGATATTTGGCAGTACATTAAAAAAGAAAATATTCCTGTTGCCGATATGTACTTTGCTAAAAACGGCAAGCGGTATCGCAGTATCGGCTGTGAGACCTGCTGTATGCCCATAGATTCGGATGCGGACACAGTAGATAAAATACTTGATGAACTGAAAACTTCAAAGGTCTCCGAACGAAGCGGTCGGGCTCAGGACAAGGAAGATGACTACATGATGCAGAAGCTACGTTCGCTGGGATATATGTAAAATGAGATGAGTTTCGCAAATGTTTTGGATAAATGAGGATTGAAATGGATGCACTGAGTTTTGTAATTGTAGGCCATGTTGACCATGGAAAGTCAACTCTGATAGGCAGATTGCTTTATGACACCCAGTCTCTGACGCCTGACAAAATCGAGGAAATCAAAAAGGCCTCCACAGGCCAGGAAAGGCGGACAGAATTTGCCTACCTGCTGGATCACTTGGAAGAAGAACGCAAACAGGGTATTACTATTGACACAACGCAGGTATTCTTCAAGACTCCAAAAAGACCTTATGTAATAATTGATGCCCCGGGTCATGTCGAATTTATCAAGAACATGATCACGGGAGCCTCCCAGGCAGAAGCTGCTGTCCTGATCATCGATGTTGCCGATGGAGTCAAACAACAAACCAAACGACACTCATATATGCTGTCACTGCTTGGACTAAAACAAGTCATAGTTATTCTAAACAAGATGGACTTGGCCGATTACTCACAGGAGCATTTTAATTGCATTGCTGAAGATGTACAGAACTGGCTCAAATCAATAGACATTGAGCCTGTTTTCTACATCCCTACCTCTGCCATTGAAGGCGATAACATAGCTGGCAAATCTGAAAAAATGAGTTGGTATACTGGCCCTACTTTCCTGGAAAGCCTGGATTTTTTACGTAACAAACAGTTTGCTGAAGACAAGCCTCTCCTTTTCCCAGTCCAAGATGTGTATAAGGTTGATGACAAGAGAATAAATGTCGGCAGGGTAGAGACCGGTTGTATCTCCGAGGGCGACGAAATAAAGATATTACCCAGTGGCCGAACCACAAATGTAAATTCAATTGAAAAGTTCCTTGAAAACACAAGCAATGCTACAATCGGCGAATGTATAGGTTTTACAACAGTTGATTCAGTTTTTCTTGAGCGTGGTAATATTGTGTGTTCACCGAGCAACCTACCAGTCTTGACGGACACGATTTCCGCAAATATCTTTTGGATGACCAAAGGAAATTTTATAAAAGATATGAAACTGAACATAAGATGTGCTACTCAGGAAACATGTTGCAGGGTTGAAAGTATTAACAAGAAAATTGACTCGTCAACACTTGAAATCATCGAAGAAGACGCAGAAGTTATAAAAAATCTTGAAGTAGCTGAGGTCGTCATCAAAACTAAAAAACCTATTGCCGTTAAAGATTTCAATGAAGTTCAGGAATTGGGACGGTTTGTTCTTGTTCAGAATGAAAATATCTGTGCGGGCGGCATAATTACCTTCGGAGAATAAAATGAAAGCCCAACGTTTGATTATCATAGGCCTTGATGGTGTGCCTTACCCGATGCTCAAAAAGTTTGCCGAAACCGACATCATGCCCAACACCAGCCGTATAATCCAGAATGGTTTTTTCACACCCATGCGATCAACAATTCCAGAGATTTCTTCAGTGGCGTGGTCGTCGATAATTACCGGTAAAAATCCCGGTCGACATGGAATCTTCGGATTTACAGATTTATTTCCCTGTTCTTACAAAATGCGATTTCCGAACTTCAGAGAGTTGAAATCGATGCCATTCTGGGATGTCTGGAAGAAAAAATCGGTCATAATTAATGTTCCATCAACTTATCCGGTCCGTGAAATGAATGGCGTACACATTTCAGGATTTGTTTCTATAGATTTCGAAAAAAGCGTTTATCCAAAGTCTCTGATACCAGCACTCCATGACATGGATTATAACCTTGATGTTGATTCACAGAAGGCTCATATTTCGATGGATCTGTTTTTGGCAGACCTGGACAAAACACTAAATGCGAGAATAGAAACATATCGATATCTTTGGGACAACCAAAACTGGCAAATTTTCATGCTAGTGTTTACAGGCACCGACCGCTTGATGCATTTTTTGTTTGATGCCTACGAAGATGAAACCCACAAGTATCACGAATTTTTTCTCGAACACTTCAATAAAATAGACCAGGCAATTGGCGAAATAAGCAGCAGAACAACAGATAATGATTTGTTAATTATGCTTTCAGATCATGGTTTTGAGAGGCTTGATTACGATATCTATATAAACTATTTTCTCAGACAACAAGGATTTTTGAAATTCAGGAACGATTGCGATATCACCTTAAATAACATCTCTAATGATACAAAGGCTTTTGCCCTTGATCCTGCAAGAATTTATCTAAATTTTAAAGGAAAGTTTCCTCATGGGGATATTGAGCCAACTGATGCGGAAAGCGTTTTGTGTCAACTCGAAAATCTCTTTCGAACTATAGAGGTAGATGGCAAGAAGGTTATTAAGGAGGTCTACAGAAAAGAGCGAATCTATTCCGGTCCATATTTTGAAAATGCCCCTGATATGGTTCTGGTTGGAGCCGAAGGTTTCAATTTCAAAGCAAACGTCAAGGCGCAACAATTGGCAGATAAAACAATCTTTACCGGCAAACACACACAGGACACGGCTTTCCTGATAATGAATGAGGCTTCAGGTAAAAATCTGGTTCCTGATGTTCCCTCTGTATCTGATGTAATGGGGATAATCGAAAGAAGCAAATTGTTCTCCGATGACCCAGTACAATAAAGGCAAATTGTGAAGAGAAAGAATCACTTAAATCAATCAAACAACGGCCTCAACTTTTGGCTGTTTGCAGGATAATATGCATATTGTGGGTGTCAATATGATCTCGTGATACAAACCGTTCATGTTTGTGGCCTGTACAGTTGGGATTGCTGGAGAATTCTTGTACTACGCAATAAATCCTGAAATCTTTCACCGATAACATGAGTTCGCTTTAGCATATATCCGTTCCCTTGGCCGATCAAACCACTTAATGTGCAAAAGTGTGTGCTATTACGCAAGGGCCATGTACATCGTTTGGTGGTATGCTTGCCTGTCTTGGAATAGTCGATCGGTGTTGAGATTGACGCTTCTGTCTTAGAAGCCATTTCAGTAAACGAGATACTTGCTAAACAATAAACCAAGAAGTTGATATTTCCCCCTAATATATAGCGAAAATTTCGTATAGAAAAGAAATCGAAAAGGACACTAACAAGATGTGTATAAAACAGAATAAAACAGGCTTCTGGCATCTCAATGCGGATAACTTCCACGAAAATATGAAGATTGCTGAGAGCTTCAATTGTAACACAAATGAAAATTATAGAAGAATGGGTAAAACAGGTAGGATACTTGGATGTTTACATCCCCTCTGTGTTGGTGATTCTATCTGTACGTCCCCCATTGGAACTGTCGGGGCTTATGTAGCTTCTTGCGATTTTTTGAAATATATGCTGAAACATACAGACTATGATTCTTATCATTTCCTGCGCGGTGCGAATACAACTTTGGATTATCAACAAACAGATACTAGCGAAGATGAGCTTATAAATTACCTCAATTCACAAAATGTAAATCCTGAAAAAATTGTAGCTTATCAGTTGGCTCAGAATCTAGACCTATTTAAAAATACAGAATATTATGCGATACATAGACTCCATCCAGATTTAACAGGTATGGCAAATTTGCGTCGTACTTTTAAACGTCTTATTGCACCTATGACAGGCACAACACACACAATTTCATATGATAGCATGATGCAAACGTGGCTGTCCTTGCTTTTCGCGGATGTTTTACCTTGTGATGCGATAGTTTGCACCAGTACCACAGCTCAAAAAGTTTTGAAAAAGACATTTGAAGTTCTTTCGGATAGTCTATCTAAGCGATTAGGTTGTGTACCTCCTGTTTTTCGAGGACGTCTTGAAGTTATTCCATTAGGTGTTGATACGGATTTTTGGATTCCACGCGGCAGTAATGATAAATCCAAAATTCGTAAACTGCTGGAACTCCCAGATGATTCATGTATCATATTATGCGTAGGTCGCTTCTCGGTTCAAGATAAGATGGATTATACACCTCTATTAATAGCTACTAAAAGGCTTCTCGATAATTTTGGAGAAGACTCTTTTAGACTCGTCCTAGTTGGAAATGACTGCAAATCGAATTACTCGTTCAGATTAAGAAAGATTATTCACAAGCTTGGTCTTTCCCATGTGACAAGAATGGAAACAAATGTTGCACAATTGGCTTTAAGAGAATACTTTGGAGCCGCAGATATTTTCATATCCCTTAGTGATAATCTACAAGAAACTTTTGGGTTAACAGTAATTCAAGCCATGGCAAGTGGGTTGCCTGTCATAGCGTCAGACTGGAATGGATATAGAGACACTATAGTGCATGGTGAGACAGGGTTTCGAGTTCGAACCTATTGGGCAAACTGCGATGAGGAAATATCGGCCTTGAGTTTTCTTAATTCTACTTTGACAAGCCAACTTTATCTGGCGCAGTCTGTTGCCATTGATATTGATGAGGTTGTGAAATATCTTAGTCTTTTGCTAAAGGAGCCTGAACTATGTAAGCAACTGGGCAATGCAGGTCGAAAACGGGCCGAAGAGTTATATTCATGGCCAATTATCATGAAACAATACATGAGTCTTTGGTACAACTGTCGCAAAATATTTGAAAAAATAGAAAACTATGATTCTATTGTAGCTAAAGGCAATTACCCTCTTAATCCTTCATATTTCGAAAGATTCTTGTGTTATGCAACGGAAATTCTTTCCCCTACAACACCTGTGGCTCTTACAGATATGGGATTTCGGCTTATTTCCAACGAGAAACTGATCCATCGATATATTCCTTGCGTGGAAATGGGGAAAGCGTTTAGCCCAACAGTGTTTACAAAATTGGTCTTAAAGCTAGCGAGTGATATAAAGATAGACCTCCACTCTCTAGTCCAATATGTATCCAATGAAACATGTGCTCAACCGGAATCTACCAAAAGACATATCATGTGGATGATTAAATATGGCCTTGCTAAGATAGCTGATTGAAGTTTAGACTTAAATTATTTCTTTTGTAAAGGATAGAGCAAAACCATAGCGGACAAAGCGTTAGAATTATGACACCTGCGTCCAACTTACTCTACGACAAGCCAAATATAAATTATTTTTTATTCACTTTTCGCCTGCTCTATTGAATAAGAATCAAAAGTTATTTGTGGAATCATAGAGGAAGTTGACAATACGTACAATCGACAGAGACAAAGTATACATAGTTATGGATGAATGTAACCATGTACCGGTTCAGCGTGAAATGGACAAAATCACGACATAACGCGTTACGCCTTCAGGCTCTTGTGATATCCGCAGAACGTGTTCAATATTAACATTTTTCCCCTTTGCTCCACTAGGTAAGAAATACGAAGATGATGCATCCGTAGTTGGCTCATCTAAAAAAACAATTATACAATAGTTTTCAATAACGGGTTTGAAATGTCAGATGATGAGCTGGAAATCCAGGATCGTGCCTTATTAAAACGGGCCATACACGAAAAAGACCAATGCGCTCAGAGGTACATATATCTCAGGTACAAACCCGCTGTTCGCCAATTCATAAAAAACGCAGGGAAGCTCGATGGGTATAGCGATGATTTGGTCCATGAGGTTTTTGTTAATATCTGTGAGGGTAAATGTCAATACTCAGGAAATACAGATGTACGAGGATATCTGTGCGGCGTTGCAAAAAATGTGGCTAAGTATCATATCAGAAGAGAAAAACGTCGGGTTTGTGCCAATCTAATCTACCGAAGTAATGCTTCAACAAGACCTAACAATCCAACCCACATGACAAATATATCTGAAAATTACCGATTTGACAAATTCCAAGAGACTTTGCATCAAGCTATCGCCAAACTTCCAAAAAAGTCTCGTGAAGTCGTAGAGTTGGTCTTAATCCATAAAATGAAGCCGTCTCAAGCAGCTAAGAAGCTTGACTGTTCCTTGGCTATCTTTTGTGATCGACTGCATTATGGCCTGAAAAAGCTACGAAGGGAACGTTCTATTTTCTCAGATTTTTTTGAAACATAAGTTCTTTTGTTCAAGAACGTTACAATATTTCTTCAAAAAAACTCAAAAAACTTTCCGATGTTTGGGCATTTTCGGTCAAGTACTTAATGGAAGCACAGTTTTTTTTGCTTCGAAAGTTTAGTTTTAACAATAAGCCCGGAAGTTGTTGTTTTGCCAGATTATATGGTGTCAAGCGCAACCGACAGGGATGGAGTTTAGGGTAACCGTGGTTCTTATGGCAATATTCAAAAAAAATACAACCTCCGAATCAGTTGAACCTATGAATTGTAAAGAAGTCAGGCTCTTTATACCTCTTTTCGTTCTGGGCGGCCAAGAAATGACTCTTGATGAGTGGTTCGCCCTTGATGACCATATTCAATCTTGCCCTCGTTGTGCCAAAGAATACGAAGAAACTCGCTTTGTCATTGAGTCGATTGAACATCAGCGAACTGATCTCATAAACAAAGGCATATTTTCTGAGCCAGCAGAGGAAGATACAAGAAGAGAACTGACTGATGAGGAAAATTTACAAGAAATTTGGGACAGAGTTGAACGTAGTGAGGCCCGAAAACATCACAATAGAAATGTCAAGCAGGTTAAATGCTTTTTCAAGACCTCGGCTGCAGTTGCAGCCTGTCTGGTTATTGGTGTATTAACATGGATGGTATTTTCAAATTATTCAAAACCACAAACTTTCCCTCAAGACTCCTCCTCCCAGCAGGTTGCATTTGTATCTAAACCTTTTGTGAAGGTTGAATTGGTAACAAACACTGGAAATATTCCTATCCCAAGTAATCAACAGATAACTTCCACTGGCCAATTCAAAACTCTGCTCATTAACGATAAGCATCGCCTGATGATGAATACCAACACGGTTCTTACTGTTGAGCCATTCGTGGAGAATAGCGATATTGGTTGCTTGGTCAAGCTTGCTTCAGGCCGGATTTACACCCATGTTGAACATGACGGCAATCCATTCATCGTTGATACTGCTCATGGCCAAGCCGTGATTACAGGTACTACTTTTGACGTAAAAGTAACAGATAACAGTATGACACTGATAGTTAGTGAAGGAACGGTTCAATTTGAATCACAGGAAGGTGCTGTAAATGTAACAGCAGGGCAAACGTCTGAGATCGTTGGGCAATCTGCTCCCTCGATTCCCTTATCATGTAATACAGCCGAGCTTACTGCATGGGCAACAGGCTATAAGCCTGGGCCTGCGTTAGCTCAGACTGAATCAAGTACTGATCTATGGCATCTGTCATTACCACTTGGAAAAGAGCCAATTATTCTTGAGGAAACTAACTACGAGAGTTGGGTTGAGCAAAAACGAGACTGGTTCGAACAGGAAATTCTATGGATATTCCAGTTAAGAGAAGCATTAGCGAAAGAGGGTATTGAAGTCGATTATCCAAAACTTCTGATTAAGACCGGCGATGTTTGGCAGTTTATATGTTTAGGTGTATCACCTGCACTATTTTCTGTGGTTGATTTTGATTCCTTACTCAAAACAGCTTCTGATTATGACTTTGATAAACATTGGCTGCTGAAAAATGTCTCGGCAGCTAAATATGCATTTGAAAAGCCTGTATTATCAGGAAATAGTTTTACCGGCCTAAAAGCATTTGAGCGATGGCTTGGCTATCTTGATGAAACAAAAAAACTAAAACCACCTACGCCCATTTATTCATACCATGCCAGAAAGTACTTGACTAATACAAGAAGTTTAATCTGGTTTGTTGTAAAAGGTGGCCAATATGATTTAACAAACGAAGAACGTGCTGAAGTTTTAACTTTGCTACAGGAAGAAGTTAGAATTGCATGTATATGTCAAAACAATGTGCTGTACCCACCAGACAAGCAAAGGCTGTCTTGGGGAGAAGAAGATAAATACCGGAAATCAACTGTTGATATTATCCAAGGCATAAAAACAATATTTGATTGTGAAAATAATATTCAGGAGATCCTAAAGGAGGTGATGTCAATGGACACTTAAAATAGTACAACAGTGTAAATTCAGAACATTTGTCGCTAAAAAATTTAAAGAAAATCGAAAGGATAGAAAAATGAAAATTATGAAAATAAACAAATCGTTTTTTATGGTTCTATGTATGAGCTTTATTATGTTGTTTAGTAGTATAGTATCGGCCGGTACTCTTGAGGACATCCTTGCCAACCTGGAAGAAAATGCAGATGATATCAATGACATAAGCGCAAACGTGGTGGTAGATGCTGATGATGATAATTATGATATCACCTCCGGTTGGATTAAAGGCAAGCAGCAAGCAACCGTTGGAACCGGAAAATTTCGGCTACATTCAAGTCAGCCAAACAGTGGAGATGTATATTGTGATGGTAGCGATGTGTATGAGTCATTTACGGCAAACCAATATGCAAGATCAACCTATGTCACAACTAATTATCTTGGCTGGCTATCTCGTTACTTTCGTGATACCGACATACTTTGGATTCTAGACAATTCCACCTTTTCGCTTTATGGATCTGATGTCGATGTTGGTGGCACGACGTGCAAGAAAATAACTTCTACAGATTACGATATCTATGTAGACGCAACTAGTTACAAGGAGGTGATACGGATTGAAGCCAAGGAAAGCAGCAGTGTGAAACGTCGTTACACAATGAGCAATATTTCACTCGTTGAGAGCACATCCTATATAGCCTCTGATGTTATCGCCACAGACGACCCTGGTAATGGTTTTGTCACGTATAACATTACCTTTAGCAATATAGATATCAATGGGGATATCAGCGATAGTTATTTTGCACTTCCTTGATTAAACAAATAATCAGACACGTGTGTCTAATAAATTGACACAAAAACTAAAAGACTAATTTACGCGATATTGAAAGGAAATAAAATGTCCACTTTAAAACAGAAAAAAAAAGTTTATTCTAAGCCGATTGTCACAAAGATACTTCTAGCAGGAGCAGTAGGAGGCATTTTGGCGATGTGTAACGCGTTAGGAGCCAATGCAGATTGTCCGGGCTGTGGAGGTGGGTGTAATTGCCAACAAACTGTTCCGAACTTGGGATGGTAACGAATTTTGATTTCCATTCACTCGAACGTTGAAATGGGGCGTTCTTTTTGCTAAAGAGCGCCCTATTTAAACTCTTCGAAATCCTAATCACACTGTGAGTTAAACAATACAAGCATTAACAAAAGGACTTTCTTTTTTGCGAAATATTATTTTATTTTAGTTGTTGTAGAATTCGCAGACATGCTTGTTTTGAAGACTCGGAACAACGGTTTCATTTTATATTTTGCAATCTCAGAACTTTCATAAAAACTAATCGCTGGAGACAATAATGGAATCAGACAACCTTATATTTGGTTATGTTCATACAGACAACGACATCCATAATAAAGCAGTTTCTATATGCAGGTTGTTACGGAAGTCACTCAAACTTGCACACCAAATATGTGTGGTATGTATTCTTTTAGGATCTCACAACATGGCCAATGCAAGTAACTTGGACCCGAATGAAATACTTAGCACTATACAGGAACATAGAGCAAAAGTTCGAAACTTTCATTTAAGAATATCAAGTCTTGACCATAAATATACATATGATGAGGTAAAACAAGAATATATTCCATTTGAAGAAATTAAGTACGAATCTGAAATTTTGTCTCAAGAGGGCAAGTTCATTCAAAGATATAATATTGATTCTTCTCTTCGTGAAGGATTACATATCGAACAAGCCAGTTCAACTTTTTTTTCGACAGTACCTAACTTATGGATTAGGCATGACTTGGGGAGTAGCAATAAGATGAAAGAAAACAAAACGACCCCTATAGGGGGTATTGCAGAGGGAGCATTGTTTGATTCTGCTAAAATGGGCATTTTAGATGCTCATCTCGGATCATTTGGGCAATATGATTTCCACAATTTCCCTTCCTCAATCTGGTTCAAAGAAGAATCACTCAATTTTCTAAGAGCTGAGTCTGCACCAAATGGCGACATCAAACTAATATATGATCCTGGAGACAAATCAGATAAGACGATATTTTCTATAAATCCTCATCGCGGGCCTTTTGTATACCAGCTGGAACATTTTGATCCAGAGTGGAGAATTCTTGAGAAGTCACTTGTTCTTGAGTTTGAAACAAAGGATGGTCTTCAAGTTCCAAAAAGACTGAACTACACAAAATATACTTATATAAAAGAAGGTATACAGCAAACTACACGGCAAAGAGAAATTCAAGTCGAAACCCTTAGCTTAAGTCCAGAATTTCCAGATAGTTCGTTTCGTTTGGATTTTAAGGGTGCCAGGGTCTATGATTCAATAATCGGTATGGAACTCTTAATGCAAGGAGGTTTAGACTATTTCATATTAGATGCATTAGAAAGTTCAGTAGTAGAGAATGATTTGTCCATACCGGAAGCTAAATCTCACGAAAGTAATCAAGAGTTAAAGGGATTGACTTCGATAGCAGATAATCCTGAGTTATCTTCTGAAGTACCTGCTCCGGTGGAAACAAAAGTAAAGAGTGTAGATATACAAAAAGATAAGCTAAATAGTCAAACTGGGACAGCCAACAAATCTGAAAGCCCAAAAGCTATTTTAATTATATATGTAATAATTAGTGGAATTCTTTTACTTTCTTTGGTTTTTTACGGCCGGAAAAAATTAAGGGTATTACTCAAAACGAATAAAAATAAATAAGAAATATATTTTAGATATAGGAGGCAAGCAATGCGATATAGATTAGTAAATGAAGTACCTGACCGGAAAATATCTGATGACGAATACCTCTTATTGCCAATTCCTGAAATTAACCATCCTGAAGAACCCTGTCTGTACAAGGTAACAGACATAGGAATGAGTGTGTGGGAAGAGGTTAAAAAAACAGGCAGTAATGGTATAAGTCCGTCAGAATGCGTCTCTGTTATTTCTGATCAATATGATACAGAAGACAGGGATCGTGAGATCATCGAAGGAGATATAGTCAATTATTTAGAAGACCTAGTTAAAGTTGGATTATTAGAAAAATTTTAGAGATAGGCTTCTTCTATATCAATCTAAATTTAACATTTTCGATATTGCCTCTATGTTATTTTGTTTAGTGAAAAATACGAACTTATTAAAAGGGGTGTTGACCAATGAGTGAGATTATAGTTAAAAGGCCTAGTGATGAATTATTTCGATCTTGGTTTCAACAGCGTAACGGAAAATCAGTTCCATTTTTTACGATGTTCGAATTAACATCTATGTGTAATTTCAGATGTTGTCATTGTTATTTTAATGACTACAAGATACAAAACTCTAACTGCGAGAAGGAGTTATCATTTTCGGAAATAACTAACATAATAGATCAGATTTGCTCCGAAGGAGGATGTGCTATGTCATTTACAGGGGGGGAATGCCTAATAAGAAAAGATTTTGCTGAAATCTATCGATATGCTTATCAAAAAGGCTTCTCTCTGTCATTATTAACAAACGCTTCTTTGATAGATCCGAAATTGGTCACTCTGTGGGAGGAGTTCAAACCTCGCCTCATTTCGATATCTTACTATGGCGATAGTGACGAGACTTATGAAAAAATTACCGGAAATGGAAAAAATCGGCAAAAAGTTCAAAAAGGAGTAGAACTGTTGAAGTCTGCTGAAATACCTTTTGTGCTAAAAAGCGTAGTTTTGACTTTAAATGTTTCTGAGATCAGCGAAATGCAGACGTGGGCTTCTAAACAGACAGATGTTGATTTTGTGATTGACCCTCTAATCAGACCAACCAATATGGGTGATAGTACTGTTCTAAAATATCGTCTAACCGCAGAACAGGCAGCCGATGTAACTTGCAGGTTTATGCGACCATCTCAAATAGAAACTTACTCTTACCGCCTTTCTCAGTCCAACGAATATAAAATATCAGAATTGTCGAAAGGGGAATTAGATACTCGATTAATCAGATGTCGAAGAGACACGATAAGTGCCGCTACAATATCTCCTTTTGGCAAATTAAACTTATGCGGTGGTCTTGCAGAACCGAACTATGATTTGCGTTTGGGAACAATTGCAGAGGGATATGCTGCATTGTATAAGTACAATCTTCGAAAAATATCCCTTCGATCCATTGAATGCGTGCTTTGTGGTTATAGCCCCGTTTGTAACTCATGCACAGCTACTTCAAAATTAGAAGAGGGTGATATTGAGAAAAAGAATTCTTTTCGCTGTCGAGTAGCAAAATTAATCGCTCGGAAAGTGGGGATGGAACATATTGCGGAGGAGTACACTTCCCGTCTACATGCGTTATGGCAACAACAGAATTTATCTGAAAAGCTAATGCTTGAAGTAGGTTGAAGCTGGGACTTATTAACAAAATTTGAAGGGTTATGCTATGGAAATTCGCAAGTTTGATGACTGTTACTCATTCTGTGAATATGCCATGATATTGGAACATCTGCTATCCATACATTCTACTATCGAGATTCCTGTACTTGGAAGTAGTATGAAGCCCACCATAAGAGATGGTGAATATGTTTGCCTTCGAAAATTAAGTTCTTCTCCTCGTGTTGGTATGATCGCTGTTATTAAACACGATAGTGCTAATGTTATCCATAGAATTATCAAAAAACGCGGAGATAAAATTATTACACGAGGAGACGCAAATATTGGTTATGATGGTGTATTTGAGCAATCAAACATTATAGCTGAAATGGTACCTTTCAAATTAAAAACACGGTTATGGAGGCTTATGAAATTAATTCCTTCACGTATTCGCCTAAGAATTTTTGCAGTTGGACATGCTATACTCCACAGTTTAGATATTCGTGATTTCTGTTAAGGATCAAAAAACCTTATGAAATAAACACTTGTTTGCTATTTCTCCTTTTGCGCATGTCTGGCGGAAATATCGAACGTACCCAATCGTCGGAATGCTCTCAAAAAAGGCCATCAAGACAAAGATTACTCAAAATAATACAAAAGTGCAGGATATTTCTCTATGTCGAAGATAAAAAAAACAGTCCTTAATGATTTTGTTAGAATTCTCGGGATATCATTTGGAATGCCATTTGAAAATGAAACGGGTTCTATTGATTGGAACTCTCTTGTGAGAATGGCGGTGTCCCAAAAGTTAAACCTTGTTTTGTTTAGAATTCTTGTTGAGAACAAGCTAATGGGACTTCTAGATACAGAATCTAAAAGCATACTCGAGGCAGAGTACTTTGCGATGTTAGCAAAAACCAGGTCAAGATTTGTAGACTGGCTCGAATTTCAGCCCATACTCGAGAAGGCGAATGTGCCGTATTTGGTTATAAATGGTTTTGCTTTGGTCAGCTTGATATATGACAATGAGTTAGCACAAGATCACTCTAGAGATATTGACTTGATTATACCGAAGGAAGCGATTAATACATTCCAGCGAGTCGCTGGAGCGCCACTCAAAAAGATGGTTCATATATCATATCCTCGCATAAGCCTTGAAGTTCCATGCAACGCTGAACTTCTTTTTCCTGGTGGAGTAGGGAACCCCGCTGATTATGGATGGAAAAAACATCTACTAGATGTAAAGACATCTTTTTTACCATTTCCATCGCTTGATGGGGACATCAATCCTTTCGAGAATGTAATGAGCCTTAATTGTAATGGGATGTCGTTTAAGACCCCTCGTTTATCTGTACAAGTACTAAATCAAGCTTTACATGCTATGGTGCACCGAGCTCGTAAGCTGTTCTTCTTTTATGAATTAGCTCTCTTGTGTCATAAATATGAGAGAGAGATTAACTGGGATGAAATTGCTGAATTTAATGGCAGACACTTTGCTCCATTACTCTATAACGCATTTGAAGTTTGTCAAGAATACTTTCCCGTTAAAATACCCCCACAGGTGTTAAAAGCACTTTATAACAAAAGATGCCCTCTATATCGAAAGCTCGAACCACTTGACCCAATAAAAAGAGGGAAAAAACCAGGGAATTTTCTTGAATATTTTCATTTGCTGTATCTTTATTTGTTAGTGACTAATAACAAGTTACGCTTTAAATTGATACACAATATCTTATTACCTCCAAGAAAAAGCTTTATTCAATCTTGTCAAAAACCACCTATTTATATAAGGTATTGGTTAATGCTGCTGAAGGCATTTTGCTTAATGGCAGTATCAATGATCGTGGAAAAATTCATGTCTTGGAAACGTGATCGCAACTTCAAAAAAGCAAAAAAAACTTCAAAAATGCTTTCACCAGATGAGATGGAATTAGCCCCTGTTTGCCATAATACAAGAGAGGAGCAAGCATAAAATATATCTTTTAGAATATAACAATGTAATGCTTGAATACCGACAATTTCAATGGAAACGGTACCACTGTGTAGCAATTCCAACACTCAGGCGAACTCTTATATTTAGCCAACTTTCCTGGAAAGTACGCCGTGGACAAATGATCCTTATACTGGGAAATAACGGCGCGGGAAAAAGTACATTGTTAAGAGCTGCTGCGGGGATATTGGAACCTGTTGAGGGTGAAATTATTTATCATTTGCGTCAACAAAAAGGTGTTTTGGAGGGCTTACCAATTAAACCTATGTTGGTTTCTGACAAGACATCATTTTTTTATAGAGAGCTCACAGTACGGTGGAATATGCGAATTTGGGCAATTTTAAATTGCCTTTCGGAAAAGATCGCTTGTGCTAACATTCGTTATATAACAGATATGTTCGACCTACATAACATCCAAGATAGAACAGTGATGAGTTTATCATCAGGTCAGTATCAGCGATTTTCAGTGGCAATAAAATTGTTAACACAACCTGATCTTCTACTATTAGACGAACCTTGGAGAAGCATAGACGACAAAACTTGTGAGATTTTAATGGGCAGGATTTATGAATATATACGTAGTGATGACAACCGTTCGATGATCATGGCATCCCCTAGTTCTGATTATATTAAACGATATAATGCTCTATTTTTTGACCAAGTAGTTGAGATTAAGAATGGTGATATAATATTGTGAGAAGGTAGGACATATCTCGTGTTTTCCATTTTAAATTCACACATTTTGAAAAGATATTGGTACTTAACAAAGGCTAATTCCATTGCCAGTATTCTGCAAATGGTACAATATCCTATCGCTTGTTTAGAACGATTGATTATGATTCCAATAACTCTCTATCTCCTCTATGTAGGCACACATCTTTTTCAAGGAACATATGAGGCCCATTGGAAGCTGAACGATGCTAATTATTTTACATACGTTCTATTGGGTGCTCTTGTTCTAATACCAAACCAGTATGCTGTCAGAAACATACCATTTAAGATCGGAGCTTTTATATGGTCTGGACGCATAGCAACCTTCTGGAATTTGCCATTCCCCAAAGCTCTGCTGTTATATGAAAATATCCTTTTTTTCTCTATAGCTAGATACTTTATAGTATTAGCCATTATCATATGCTTCGCTATATATCAGAAAATGGCTATTGATTTATTTGCTTCAATTATCATTGCAAGCTCACTGGCGGTCTGTGTTGGAATATATTATTGCCTTAGTATAATAATAACCTCTGTTCTTCTAATCATTCGAAAAGGTGATATCATAGTCTTTGTAATAAGCTTGGCGTCAACATATTTTACTGGTGTGTTCGTTCCAACCAAAGCCCTTCCTATGTGGGCACGTGTTATATCACCATTTGTACCAATTACTCATTGCCTCACTATTATCAGAAATGCCTTAGCTGGACAATCTTACTCAAGAGACACTTTAATAGCATCGATTGCACTCGCAATAACAATGGGTATCGTGCTTTATGCTTCCCGAATTACACTTCAATATTCGATCAAGTATTTGAAAACAAGTGGCGCTCTTATGCGCTATTAATCACTAAATATCAATTGATTTTAACTTCTAACAGGAATTATGAATTTGTTATGAAACTTAAAGCGAATCTAAACAAATCGATAAACTTGTTTTTGATAGTTTTCTCCTTACTTAATTTTGGGGTAGACCAAAAATCCGCCTTTGGCGCAAAACATCTGCCAAAACTCTTTTCCATTGCTATGAAATCAATATGTAGCTATGAATCTCTAGATTATCAGGAGCAGAGCAACTTTGTGATGTTTTCTGACATAAAAGGCCTTCCGCTTATGGAAAATATAAGAGGTTCGACCGAAAAGGAAATTGTGTTTGTTCAGCCCAACGAGAAAGGAATTCAGATAACGTTAATTGACTCGAGTTGTTATGAAGCATATAGAGTTATCGATGAAAATGCATCTGGTGCAGATGTTATTAGATTTATTAATATTGGAAACAACAATAGGCTTTTGGTCGCTACTTCAACAGAACTGTCAGTCTATAAATTTGATTTAGACACGGTGTCTATATATCGGTATAATTTACCTTCAAAAATGATACTGATGGAATGCGGGGCATTCGGAGCAGGTAAGGATGAGAGTATCGCACTTGTTGGAGAAGATGGTCTTTATGTCGGCATATTTGAAGAACAACGAATTGTTTGGCAGAATGTAAAAATTCCCCCGTCGATTTTCTCACGATTATATAAGTTCCATTCGACCCATTACTGGCTCAAAGAGGTAGCTGATAGGTGCCGTTTTGTGTTAGATATTAATGAAGACGGTCTGGATGACATTTTGCTTCCTGATGTATCTTGTGTGAACATCATCCTCCAAAAATATGTAAGCAAATTTGCGACTCATACTGTTAATATCTCTTCAAATTTATTTAGAACGACTTGTGCAACTAGGTTTGTTTCAAAGCGATCCCAACAAATTATTCACGACGCTAAAGATATTATTCCTTATGACATAGCTTTTGTTCCAAAACAGAATACATTCACACAAGTAGGAACATATCTCTTGGGAACCAACCATCACTCAAAAACAACTATACATCGCATTATAAGGAAAGATAATCAGTTTTTAGAGGCGGTTTTGGATGACACAGCTATTACTGACTTGTGCATATTGAATAAGGACATCATAAACCGCGCAGATGACTGGGTGGTTTGGACTTCTCACACTTTCCGATTGTTATGGCCACACCAAATCCAGGAAGTCGGCAAGATTGGCTATAATAGTAAATGGTTAATTGATATTAATGGTGATGGAATTTATGATTTGTTAGAATCTAAAGAAATCTTGAGTATGGCTGGTCCCAAAAGAAAGATTTTTTATACTTTGGGACAACAACTACCTGAAACTCAGGACAAACTCAAGTATTCAAACAATTACTATATCAAACGAGACACGTTACTTCCCAAGAAACCAACTGGGACAGTAACAGGAATTGATTGGGCTGGAAATAGTTTCATAACAGATTTGAATGGAGATGGAGCATTGGATTTGATTTTTCTTCAATTGGACGCTGATGTAAAATCAATCGTCTCCTTCGCAAATTCAAGCAGCTTAAAAAAATGTCAATACACTTGCTGGTTATTTGATAAAAATATTAATCATTTTACGCCTACTAATAGGTTCATTTTTTCTACTAAACAGGGTTTGCAGTTTGGGAAAAGGCGCATGAGCGCATCACCAATAGCGAGACGATTCTCGCCAACATATATAGACTATGGAGATATAAATAATGATGGTTGCCAAGACGTGGTACTATCACTGTCAAGAAAAAGACTTGGTATTTGTTTTAATACAAAGAACAACCAAAAACCTTTGGACATTACGCAAACTATTGAACTAAAAACCCCACCCTATGAAAGATTTGCTGTATTTAATTCTGGAATAGAAAGTGGGATAATATCATGGGATAATGGTATTTATTCTGTCACTCTATTTCGGAGGAGGTGAAATATTGAGGTATTCACGTAGCTTATTAATTTCTTTTTGTATTCTGAGTATACTCGTAAGTTCTGTTTCAGCCAAGGAAATTCCTTTTGAAGTTACATTTGTCGGGAACTATTTTGACTACTGGGAAGAAAACTATGATGCGTATTTCATAAACTATGCTGGAATTTCAGTTTGTAGTGCAGCAAATAAACCAAGGCAAATAGAACTATACCCTTTCCCGGATTGGTTCAAGAGTCGTCTTAATACTGAAACATTTTATTGCGGCAAGGTTCCATGTACGACAAAAAAATGGATAGGTTGGTTTGTTTTTGAGGACCAAAAGGACATTTTATTTTTAGTTCCAAGCTTTGAGATTAAACGTTCTACAACAAAGTATGAAGTGAATTTAAAACAAATTCAACTTCCAAAAGATTGTTTATTTTTTGGTTTTATGCGAAGTACAGCGAGTGATGGTTGGTTATTTGCTATTACTCCAACCGCAATTTGGAGATTAATCACAGAGCCAGATGGTTTAATAAATTATGAATTGCTCATTAAAAAGAAATGTTTAAGCAGTCAGACATATGTTCTACAGCAGATGCCTGAACTATATAAATGGGTAATAGATGTTGATGGAGATGGACAAGACGACTTGCTTGTCCCGAGTCAAAGTTCAATTGATATATATCTTCAAAATAATGATCATTCTCTCAGTTTTAGTGACAATATAATATTTCCTAGTCCTTTAATAGTAGATTCCATATATATGTTAGATACATGTACTTTACCCGGTGTATTTGCAAGTTTTGGACCGCTATGGCTTGAACCTGTCGAAGGAAATGGTTTACCTAACATAGTGGTACCTGATCATGAACAGGATTCCCTCGCTGTTTACCAACAAACTAAAAGAGGCCATTTCATAAAAGATAAGTTGCCAAAATCCTATGGACAGCCCAGACTTCGGCAAGTAACAAAATGTTCGTTGTATAAAAACAGTGAGGATGGCATCCTCATAAATACTGTTTATAGGATCAGTCAAACAAGAATAGATAGTATTGTTAACTGGAAAGGACAGACGAATTGTTCCAAAGCATTAGTTTTAACAAACAATCCATTTCTTGTTTGGCCAGTAGATGTTGACAATGACGGGGCGATTGAATTATTTACATATGATACACCACCTTTAAAGAAAACCCTGGACAAGGCCACCCACAATATTAGTCGAAATCTTAAGTTGATGGGAAAATTCTTTGCCTGGAGCAAAGAATCTAATAATTGGGCTCAAATCTCAAAATCTTTTCCTATTGAAATCTTTGCTTCGATTAGACCTTATTTGGATTGCTTTTCCCTTAATGAAATTTTGGAAAGGCAAATTGTAGTGGGACATGATTTTGATGGTAATGGTTTTAATGATATAGCTTGGACTGAAAAAAATAATCAACTTCAAATTCTATTATTAACAAAGAAAAAAGATACTATTGAAATTTATAGAGAGCAAAGAATTCATATTCCATTTGATATTCAAGAGATAATAGCCTCGGACTTAGATGGTAATACAATTCCTGAAATTCTAGTTATATGTAATGCTCCAACAAAATTTGGAAAGAGCACTGAAGGTTGTATGCCTGTAAATGACTACTTTTTAGTATATATGGACAACATTAATTGACGCCAGACAATAAACGCATGATGAAGACAGGTGTTTGGGATCATATTAGGGTAATAGAATTAATCTATAATATGTATAAGGAGAAAAGGTCTTAAGATTTAGCACAATCTTTGCTATTGACATTATATGTGAGAAAGGTAAGAACCGTGTTGAAAAAGTTACAACCACAATTATTAGTTGATATTGCTAAATTGGGAATTTGTTCAAGCAATACAAATATTTTAGAAGATATCAATCTGAGAGTAAAACGCGGTGAAACAGTAGCGATCCTTGGGCATAATGGCGCCGGAAAAACAAGTTTACTGCGTTCTATTCTAGGTATGTTTAAGATAACCTCAGGGAATATCCGTCTTTTTGGAATATCGATCAAAAATAGATCGACAGAAGCACTTTACTCAACGGGGGCGTTGCTTCATACCCCTTCGTTTTATGAAAAGCTAACGGTGCTAGACCATCTTAAACTGGTACAACGACTAAGATGTGTAGGGGATGTAGATAGCAAAAATTATTTAAAGGCACTGATAGACAAGTTTACGTTACACTCCTTTCTTGACAAGAGTTTGAGTGAATGCTCTTCGGGTATGCGTAAGCGAGTAGCTATTGCTTCAGCGATGATAGGAAATCCGGAGTTGATTATCCTGGATGACCCTTTTGCTGAGTTGGATACCGAGGGAATTACACAACTTAAGTCAATGTTAGGAGAAGTAAGGCAAAAAAAACAATCCTCCATTATTTTGACTACACATTCCTTATCATTGGCTAGAGCATTATGCGATGTAGTTTTAGTGTTAGAAGATGGCAGAATCGTATTCAACGGTAATTGGGAAGAATTTGACGCAGCTATTGGCAGTTTATATAAGATTCAAGTTGATAAAAATGAAAAGATTGTTGTTGAGTTTTTTCCAGCTAGCGTTGATGTCAGATCACTTGCACAAATAGGTGATGATGAGTATTTGATAAACATTCATCCGGCAAAAATCAAAGAGGCAGTTAAATATCTCATTGTAAAAGGGTATGGGGTTCTATCGGTTGTACAAGTGCCCTTTTCATCAAAAGAATTCACACAACAATTGAGAAAAACAACGTACACAAAGAAGCATAATGTGGGTAGAAATGAAAAAGAAAATACGCAAAAAGCAAGATATAATGGCAACGTAATGCATAATAACACACAAAATAAAAACAACTCTTTACTAACAATGATCCATTGGGAAATGAAGAATTTTTACAATAGTACAACTTGGTGGGTTATTCCAATTGTCATAGTTCTGATGACTTTACTCAGTGTATTTGCTTCTATACCTATTCAAAAAGGATTGTTTAATCAGCAGGTTTCAATCGCCTATCTATTGAGTAATGTAATGACCGGCCTGTGCATTGTTGGCTCAATTATGATGGCGATTGCTTGTGGAATCTCAATGTGTAAGGATTATTCAGAGAATAGACTTAGATTTCTTTTCGTTCTTCCTGTGAAAAACAGTGAGATTATATTTTCCAAGATATTAGTATGGAATATCATTGTAGTAGTATACTTGCTTTTGTCCATTTATCTTATTGGCGGTGTTCTGTGTATAGCAATCTCTTCAATATTGGGATATTCCTGGATGCTTGAAGAAACAGGGCTGTCTTTTGCATCTTATTGTATAGAATCCATGAAGATACTTCCGATTTTATTAATAAGTTATGCTGGAATTGGACTTTTCTGTATTACTTTAGGGACAATTATCAAGAAAACAATTCCTACGCTTAGCATATCTGTACTTACACTTGTAGTAAGTTTTATCGTCATTCCTGGATTTCGAATCAGCATGCTCCCTTTTACTGATATGATTATTCATACAGGTGAAACACTTTTGACGATGGGCAATGGTATTTTGCCATTTTCCTCCTTTATTTCTCCCAAAGACATGCTCTATTCATTAATCCTTGCCGGGACATTTCTTGTTGTAGCATTAACTGCTTTTTCAAAGAAAGTGTGGTAGAAATCAGAATGTGAAGCAGAAATGCTCAACCCATACCGCTTCCACGGAGAAGAGGTACAGTTTTGGGGGAACTACTTTAATTAGAATCTGCTTGTTATGACAATGGAAATTCAATCTAAGTTACATCCTGTTTTGGGCATACCAATGAACAAAATGCCGCGACATGTCGCTATTATCATGGATGGTAACGGCCGCTGGGCCCAAAAACAAGGTTTGCCTCGTGCAGCAGGACATTACAGAGGTAAAAAAACTATTCAAACCATTATTGAAGAAAGTGCTTGGTTGGGCATTAAGTGTTTGACATTGTATTGTTTTAGTACCGAAAACTGGAAACGTTCGAGCAAAGAAGTCGCCATGTTAATGTTGCTATTTAAGCGATATCTAATTCAACTGCGAACGACTGTGATGAAGTATAATATCAAGGTCAAACACCTTGGCCGTGAGCAAGACCTGCCAAAAAATGTTCGAGATGCATTACAGAAAACCATAGAAATCAGTCAAAATAATAGCGAAATGACACTATGTTTGGCACTTAATTATTCAGGCAGACGCGATATAATTGAGGCTATGAAAAAAATAGCTCGCAACTGCCAAAAGGGTCAGATGAAAATTGAAGATATAGACGAGACAAGTATAAGTTCATATCTTGACACGAAAGGTTTCAATGACCCAGATTTACTAATTCGAACTTCAGGTGAAATGCGAATAAGCAATTTTATGTTATGGCAGATAGCATATACGGAACTATATGTGACAGACGTTTTATGGCCCGATTTCAACCGTGCTAGTTTGCATGAGGCAATCAATACCTATGCTCAACGTAATCGCCGTTTTGGAAACATTTCATAGAGTAAGAGCTTGTTTAGTGACAGTTTTGCCTTTCAATATGGCGCAATTTTATTTGCTGCACCCACATGATAAATTGTGTTACCTATTTGTAAAAACGACACTTATAACAATATTCGATATTCGAGCAATTCAGAATCGGCTGGTTTGAGTGAATAGTTAGATTATGAAATAGCTTTTAGCCAAGAAAGATCAATCGCATCGTGAACACGAACAATTTAAGAGTTGAGTACTCTGCAGATAACCAAGTCACTGAAATAGAAGTTAATGCGCTAAAGGTCAACGCTGGTAGCAAAGCAATGATTATTACCTCAGGGAGTGGCCGAATCTTTCCTTACATTATAAAGAAACCCGCTGTCATTTATGCTGTTGACATAAATCCTGCACAACAGTTTCTGTTTCTATTGAAACTAGAAGGAATCCGGAGGCTTAAATACTCAGAATTTTTAGAACTTATGGGTGTATATAAGAAAGGTAATAATGGCAACCGTAGGAAAAAATTATATGTACAATTAAGGAACTATTTGCCTAATGATGCAAGAGGCTATTTTGACAGTAATCCCGAAGTAATCCACAAAGGATTATTGTATGCGGGAAGTTATACTGGCCCCGTGAAGAGGTGAGACATTTGAAAGGGTGTGGTAGGATGGCTGACACGTAACGGAAGTAACCCGTAGGGTCGCTGGAGTTACGTGTCGATCGAATCCTTGAAAGAAGTCTCGCAAATGGCCAGAGCATCGAAATTTACAGATGAACAGAAGTTGGAAATCGCCCTGGATTTACTGTCGGGCAAAATGTCACAGGCACAGGTATGCCGCAAGTGGGATATCAGCAGCACGTATGCTTACAAGCTCAAAGATCGGGCGTTGGAAGTGCTGCGTCGTGGTATTGGCAAACCGCTGGGCAGGCCTTCCGGTGAAGTTGAAAAGCTTGGCAAAAGGGTTGCGGACCTGGAGCAGTTGGCAGGGGATCAGGCTTTGCTGATTCACTACTTTAAAAAAAACGAGAGACCAGGATGATTGTTGTAAAAACGTATTCACATCGCGAGGTTAGCATACGTCGATTAGCCAAAGCTGCTAACGAGCCGGTCTCGACAGTCGGCAGATGGGTTGGTCCTGCGAAGAATCCCGACGAGTCGGGATGCAAGCGGCGATTCTGTCCGGTATCGGGTGATCCGTCAGTACGAGCAAAAGTTTATGCACTCTGTCATGAACATCGTAATCGCACATTTGGATATCGTCGTATTTGGGCATTGCTCCGGCGTATGGCTATGATAATCAACAAGAAGACTGTTTGGAAGATCATGCACGATTTAGGTTTGACGCGTCGGAAGATACGATATAAACCGGCTCGTCCCAAGCGTGTTGAGAAGATGCGACCTAGCGGTCCTAACCGCGGTTGGCAGATAGATATGACCAGTTTTATGCTATCAGATTTAACGCCTTTGTTTTTGGTGCTGGTGACAGATTGTTATACTCGCGGGATAGTAGGCTGGACCCTGGAGCGACGTTCGAGAGCTAGCGAATGGATCAGTGCTCTAAGGATGGCGTTGGAGTTGCAAGGGCTCACTACGAAAGAGGCTTGCAGGCAGTTGGTTGTTCGCAGTGACAATGGTTCGCAGCCGTGCTCGAAGAAGTTCGTTGAGTACCTTGGCAAGATGGGTGTTCGTGGTGAATACACCGGCTATAACGCACCGGACGACAACGCGTATGTTGAAAGAGTTATTCGTACTGTCAAAGAAGAAGAGATTTGGCCGAACATTTACGAAACGCTTTCGGAGGCGAGGTTTGGGCTGGAAGCTTATATGAATTATTACAATCAAGAACGCATACACTCGAGTCTTGGGTACCGAACGCCAAACGAAGTTGCGGCCGCGTATGACACCCTCGCTGCCGCTTAAATATGTCTTGCTTTTACGGGGTCACTACGAAGTATAGAAGGTATATACCGTAAATTCGCACTGTTAATGGATATTTGTAGATCGAAAAAATTACGGACACTGTTTTCTTTTGATAATCTTGAAGAACAAAAGGTTTTTATTCAAAAGAAATGGAACACATTAACGTGGCGCATTATTTGCGAATGTTTTATATTTAATCCTCATTTTTTAAGTGCTATGGGGTTCGTAAAAAAACAAACCAAAGATTATCAGAATGCTAAGATTATTTACAAACGTATCTTTAATGTGATGTCGAATCAATTAACAAGGGAAAACCATGTACTGACTTTTCTTTTTTTTAATCGCTATATAAAGGGCACTCTCCTTCCTTTGTATCTACGAGCGGAAAGTTTCGATGTTCTCAAAGAGGCAATTTCAGAAGTCCCCATTCACATCTGCACAAATGATATTGGGAAAGTATGTAAATTACTACCCGATGCAAGTTGCGATTATATCAGCATGTCCAATGTGGCCGATCATGTATCGCCGAAAATATTTGCCAATTATATTCAAGAAGCGGCGAGAATACTTCGGCGCGGTGGTGTTTTATGTTGGAAGTATTGGTCATCAAATCACACTTTACCATCTGAAATATCAGAAGAGTTCGTACATAATTTAAAAGCTGAAAAGGAAATCGCACTGTCTGAAGTGTTTTTTAGTTCTCATGTGCTTGAGAAAACCTAAGAGCACGTCAACGACAGCACCTCTATGAATTTAATTTTTATTATAAATATCGGCTGTTATTCCACACCCTTTGAATGTTCTTAATTTGTTACTCGGACAGTACCTTACGTTTAAATTTTATAATGAATACCTTGCTGGAAAAAATTAATAGGCCAGATGATTTAAAGAAGCTTTCTGTTAAACAACTAAAGACTCTTGCGGAAAAAATACGTCAATTCATAATCAATACGGTCAGTAAAAATGGCGGTCATCTTGCAAGTAATCTAGGAGTAGTAGAACTAACACTGGCATTGCACTATGTGTTCGATTTTAAAAAGGATAAACTTCTCTGGGATGTTGGCCATCAATGCTACACACACAAACTTATCACCGCAAGGCGTGATAAGTTGATAAACCTCCGTAGATCTGATGGAATAAGCGGATTTCCTAATCCAGTTGAGAGTATTTATGATCAGTTTGTTGTTGGCCATGCAGGCACCTCGATAGCAACAGCAATTGGAGTGGCAATAGCGCAGAAACTGATAGGTAAAAAAGATAAAATTGTAGCATTAATTGGCGATGCAAGTATTGTCGAGGGCCCCTCGTTTGAAGCACTTAATAATCTAAACATAGTCAAAAGACAATTACTTATTGTTCTTAATGACAACGCAATGGCTATAGGTCCTACTCAAGGTGCTCTGGCGACATATTTTTCCAAGATACGTCTTAGTCAGACATATGAAGACATGCGTCGAACTGCTGATAATCTCCTAGGAGTCTGTCCGAGTAATAATTGTACGGTCTTTAATGGGATGGTATAATAGTAGCCGATATCTATAATTGAAATTCAATTCATGGAGGCTCAGGGATGGGTAAAACATATCGGCCAT